>Ga0265295_1000147_pt1 | contig 142859 bp, 149 predicted proteins | sample Munlansysbiofilm_FD_192503 | JGI IMG/M metagenome (GOLD analysis project Ga0265295, IMG submission 192503) | Leachate microbial communities from a municipal landfill in Southern Ontario, Canada - Methane capture system biofilm | ecosystem: Engineered > Solid waste > Landfill > Unclassified ... | reverse complement strand
CACCCAGCTCCATTCCGAACCTGGAAGTTAAGCCTCCCATCGCCGATGATACTGCAGGCTACGTCTGTGGAAACGTAGGTCGCTGCCACTTTGAGTTTCTTTCTATTTCTTTTATTCAATCATTTATCCATTTCATTACAAATTAATTTCAAAACAATCACTTACATTTTTATTTATCCTTTTTACTTGACATACTCAATCGATCCTGTAAAATCTAATCACTAATCACTAATCACTAATCACTAATCACTAATCACTAATCACGATTTATCATAAACAAAATCTATAATTATCATGATTTATTTTATATATCTCATCTTCAAACAACGTATATGCTTCTTTTGTTGCCTGTTTTCTCTTATCTTCTTTGTCTGTCAATATAATTTTTATAACCTTATATTAAGTTATATAATTTTTTAAAAAAAGTTTATTTTTTTAAGTCTATACTTAGTCACTCTGTCATAAGATTATGGCTACATGTTTTGGACATATACAACAAAGGAGTAAACATGAAAAAATTATTAACGGCTTCACTTGTGACTGCAATGGCATTGACAAGTGTAAACGCAAGTTCGGTAAATGATAAAATAAGCGAACTTGAGTCTGAACTTGCAAAACTCAAGAAAGATCTAAAAAAACAAAACAAGAAGATCAATGAGGTAAAAGCACATGATGCTGGCGACAACATCAAGTGGGGTGCCGATGTAAGAACTGCAATCGATAATATTAACTATGACATGGCAGGAGCAAACCCAGTAACAGGAAAAGATTCATACAGCAAGAGCGATCTTATGTCTCTGAGACTATGGTTGAACATGGAGTTTGCAGCTGATAGCAAAAACATTTTCAAAGGCCAGCTTTCTATGAATAAAGCATTTGGTGCAGACATGGGGGCAACAGGAAATGCCTTGACTTCTCCATTCGGTATGCGTGGAACTGGAATGGACTCATTTGACTGGGTGACCAATGAAGCATTGGGCAACAGTACATTAAAAGTAAGACAAGCGTATTGGCTTTACCTCGGTGATGATGCCTTTGGTGCAGGGATACCATGGACATTCTCACTAGGAAGAAGACCATCAACAAACGGTTTCCTTGCAAACTTGAGTCAAGATGACCCTGAACAATCTCCTCTTGGACACGTAATCAACGTTGAGTTTGATGGGCTCAGTTCTAAACTTGACCTTTCAGGTGTTACCGGTGTGCCGGGTATGAGTATCAAGCTTTGTATGGGACAGGGATCTACTAATGCAGCGCCGTTGTTCAGTAGAATGGATAATGCAGCATACGTTAACGATGATGATGCTTTAGAGGATGTCTCACTTGCTGGATTTATCTTTGAACCATACAATGATGGCCAATATATTGTAAAAACAACTGCATATAAAGCGTTTGATGTACCAGGTTTTGCTGCAGGTACAATGGGATGGAACCCCGCATATAATACATATATGCCTGACCCAAGCTCAATGCAATTCGTTAATACCGGAGATATGTACGGTGCAGCACTCTCTGTACTTGTTGACGGTTTAACTGATGATGGTTATCTTGCAGGTGTAAAGGTGTTCGGATCATTTGCCTGGTCAAAGTCCGATCCTTCTGTAGCAAATGATAGATCATTTGTAGGTGGTCCATATGATGGAATGACTCTGCCAGTTGAGAGTATGCTGGGAAGTAGTGACGAAGAGAGCGGTACTTCTTACTGGTTCGGTGCCTATTTACCAGTTCTTGAAGGTGGCAAACTAGGGCTAGAGTACAACCATGGAAGTAAATACTGGAAGCCATTTACACAGGGTGAAGACACGATGATCGGCTCTAAAATGGCTGCACGTGGTGATGCTTATGAAATCAACTATACATATCAGTTGACTGATGCGCTTAGTGCTCAGCTTAGATACGTAGCAATTGATTATGATTATACTGGAAGTGCCGGATTCTACGGTGATGGTGGATATGTGATGAAAATTGACGATCTTAAAAAAGCTGCAGCAATGGGTGATCTAACTGCTCAAGCAATGGTACCTGGTATTGTTGACAAAGCACAAGATATTAGATTCTACATCAGATATAGATTCTAATTTCACTCAGACAAAGGGATCTCCTCCCTTTGTTGAAACCAACCCGATTCTTTTTTTCACAATTTCTATACTTTTATCTTTTATATTTACAATGATAGAAAATAGTTTTGTGGATTAAAAGATTTGAGTTATAATACACAAAAAGAAAAAGGAATACTATGAAACGTATGGCAAAACTCTTTGCAGCTATGCTCCTCCTGACAGCAGGATTGATGGCTGCTGAGACGGCAAAACATGATGTGAGAGTCTTTGTATCAGAGAATGCTGATAAAAAGATCACTCCGACTACGATAGAAGAGGCATTTCAAAAAGCAGGTTTCGTGATCGCAGCGAACAATGATATGAATGCACCATATTTGAGGGACTTTAACGATACCTCTTTTGATTTTTACAATCTTGCGGTAGTGTTTAGAAAAGATACGGCACTGGCGTTGGCGAAAGACTATCCTGAGATCGGGCTCTTTACTCCGATGAGTATGTCAATCTGGACAAAAAAAGGTGACAATACGATCTCTGTTTCCTCCATCGCTCCACATGCAATGGCGAGAATCATGGGTGTACCTGAAGATAACGAGCATATCATCGCCTATGGTAAAAAAGTAGAAGAGGCACTGAAAGCTGCTATGCCTAACGGTAAGTGGATCACACTTCCGTATGAGATGAAAATGGAAAAGCGTGACTTTATCACACGTACAACATTTCAGCAGGATGGTGATGACTGGGAAGAGTCAAAAGACAACTACCAGATGGGATTTGAAGGTGAACTTGCACCAAAAGGATTTGTCATGGCAGGGTTTACTGACCTGAATTATGACTTTGAGGAGAATGATCTGGAAGATTACTATTTCTATGATGTCTATTCGATCTGTAAAATCGCTGTGATCTATGAGGTTTCTAAACTTCATCCTGAAGCGGGTGCATTTGCCCCATGTTCAGCCTATATGTATCAAAAAAGAGGCGAGAAGACGATCCATGTGGCATTCCCGAATGTGCATAAGTGGATCGATGCACTCAACATCACTGATCAACCATCGATCGATGTACTGCTTGAAGCTCAAAAGGGATTTGAAGATATTCTGGCAAAGATTAAAAAATAGTCTTATCTATAGATTCGGATGAACCGGATCTATAGGTTCTTCAAAAAAGATATTTTCTGATATAACACGGGTATTTATCCCAGAACAAATAATTCATCGCCTGTTTTGATCCATCCGGGTTCCACCACTTTTACGAAAACGCCTCTGTCATTTTTAAGTAATTTAGGTACTCTTTTGTCAATAGAGGAGAGGTGCTTGCACATTGTGCAGTCCTGGCTGATCTCAACAACCGCACTTCCGATCTGCATCTGTGTACCGGCAGGAAGTGCATACGGGTTGTAGTCAATGAGAAGATTCTCTCCCAGTGCACTCCGCGGAATTTCTATACCCTGTTCCTCAACCAATGTGTAGCTGTCAAGAGAGGTGACCAGGATAGATCGGTCAATATCTTTGTCATAGTGTTTATCGAGTAAAATACCTTTTTCATCGACCTGCAGCTCATCTTTTGGAATCGAATTTTTACTTTCAGTTGTAGTGATAAACAAAGCGATCACTTTTCCTGCATTTGTTGCTTCCATATTTATCCTATGTTGAAAAATATAATGAATGTATTTTAACATAATTGATGAGTATCGCTGAGAGAAATGTGATATAATTCCCCATGAAAAATAAGTAAAAAAAAAGAAAAATATAACCCCTTATCATATAAATCATCATTTTATTTGATTGAAATAAGCTATTTTATTGATATGAATTTTATTTCGGAGTAATTTTGTAGATTTTTGAATGATATTCCCCTATATAGCTAAATCTTTATAAAATTTCTTGACATTTTAATTTATTTTCTAATACAATCGGTGGCAATAGTGATTCTATTATATAAACAAAAATGAGTACTGTTAACTACTATAAGGAGGTTATATGACTAAGATAAGTAATGCTTCTCACACTGAAATCCAGTCGGAGAGAAGAGACTTTTTTAGGAAGACTGCGGCGTATTCTGTAAGTGCCCTTGCAGCAGCAAGTGTCATGGCGCCGGTGAAAGTCAACGCTGCCGGACAAAAAGATGATCCGGCAATTGTTGAAGAGAAACCATGGGGTACAACATTCGGTTACCCGGTAACGCATAATTTATACGGGCAACCATCTCCGTATGAACATAATGTTACGAGAAGAAATACCGAACTACTTTCCTCGGGGAACTATTATGCATCGATTGCGATGTGTCCGATCCATGAGCTTAACGGTATCATTACACCAAACGGTCTTTTCTTCAGCCGTAGCCACGGCGGTACAGCTGAGATCGACCCGAATCAGCACCGTTTGATGATCCACGGACTGGTAGAGAAGCCGCTTGTACTTACTATGGATGAACTGAAAAAATATCCAAGCGTGAGCAGAATCCACTTTATCGAGTGTCCTGCAAACGGTGGCCCGGAGTGGAGAAATCCGCAGTTCCCGTCAATTCAATTTGCCAAAGGTATGATGAGTTGTGCTGAGTGGACCGGTGTCTACATCAAAGATATCCTTAAAGACCTCGGCTTGAAGCCAAATGCAAGATGGATGCTGGCTGAAGGTGCAGACAACTCTCACATGGGTAGAACAGTGCCGATCGACAAAGTGCTTGATGATGCGATGGTTGTATGGGCTCAGAACGGTGAAGCACTACGTCCTGAGCAGGGATACCCGATCAGACTGCTTGTTCCGGGCTGGGAAGGTAACCTTTGTGTGAAATGGCTATGCAGACTTGAGTTTGCAGATGAGCCGTTCTACGCGAAAGAGGAGACAGCGAAGTATACAGCATTGAAACCGAGCGGAAAAGCGATTCAGCACTTCTATGCAAACGAAGTCAACTCTGTCATTACCTATCCGTGTCCTGAGTATGACTGGAAAGACCTCAAAAAAGGTGATCTGGTTGAGATCGAAGGGCTTGCATGGAGCGGTCACGGTACTGTTGAAGGTGTAGATATCACATTTGACGGCGGTAAGAACTGGGCAGAGGCGAGCCTCAAAGGACTAGTGTTGCCTAAGGCATGGACAAGATTCAGTTTCATGTACAGATATGAAGGCAAGCCATTGATCCTCGGTAGCCGCGCAAGAGATGATGCAGGCCATATCCAGCCAACTGTGAAACAGGAGAGAGCGGTTATGGGAATTGAGTCGGTATATCATAGAAATGCTATACATACTTGGGAAGTTACAGCGAAAGGAGAGGTGAACAATGTTCAAGTCTTATCATAAATTATTACTATCAGCAGCAGTCGTTGTATCTGCAGCTACATCCGCTGCAGTTGCAGGAGATGCACCCGCTTCCCGTACTTATGAAAACGGTAAGAAAGTCATTGACGGGGGCGCTACTTATCCTGTGGTAAACGGCAAGAGCTCTGCTTACCATGTCAATGAAAAGGCGCACGGCAAAGGCGGGTTTACTTTTGGTAGAAAACCTACCGATAACGAGATCAAAGCCTGGGACATCGATGTGATGCCTGATGGGACCGGGTTGCCTGAAGGTAGCGGTTCGGTGGAAGAGGGTGATGAGATCTATGAAGAAAAATGTGCTTCATGTCACTTCGACTTTGGTGCAGGCGGCGCAGGATACCCGGCACTTGCAAAAGGGAATGCTTATAAAAATGTAGCAACACTGAAAAACCAGAGAACAGACGATACTGTCGATTCGCCTGCGCGTGTATTCGGGTCTTACTGGCCAAAAGCGAGTACGCTATGGTGGTACATCAAAACAGGTATGCCGCATCCAGCACCGCTCAGTTTGACAGATGATGAAGTATATGCGGTGACTGCATATATTCTTATGCTGAACGAAATAGAAATCGACGGTGAGGAGCTTGATGACGAGTATGTGCTTGACAGAGAGAAATTCCTGAAGATAAAGATGCCAAACGAGGATGGGTTCGAGCCTAATATCGATGGTGAACATGCGCTGGAGGATGTCCGTAAATACTATAATGACTTTAGCAACTACGGTAACGGTACAAGATGTATGAAGAACTGTTTTGACGGAGAGCCTGAAATCGCAAGAATCCAGGGTGTTGGAATCAGCGACTACGATCCTCCGATTGTGACAGAGAAATCTATGCCTGCTAAAAAAGGCGGAGAGATTGCCGGCAAGAAAGAGTATGAAGCAAGCTGTGCAGTTTGTCATGCGACAGATGCAATGGGTGCACCTGCGGTAGGCGATCAGAAAGCCTGGGGAGCAGTCATTGAAAAGGGTATAGACAAAGTCTATCACAACGCGATCCATGGTATCAACGGTATGCCTCCAAAAGGCGGAACTGCATTACCGGACGAGAAGATCAAAGAGATCGTAGACTATATGATCAATGCGAGTAAGTAATAGTGATCGTACACTATTACTTCACAATTAGTCAGTAATATTATCCAGGATGCAAGCCATTCCGGCTTGCAGAATGAACGAAAGGAATTCAAATGGAAAGAAGAAAATTTTTAGGTTTAGGTTTGACTGCGGCTGCAGTATTACCAGCAGTTTTGAATGCAAAAGATTTTAGAGCAGAGAAGCCTGATACATGGACTGCAAAAAAAGTACAACCGGCGATCGAAGCACTATACGGGAAAATCACACCGGTAGAAGAGGGTGTAACAGTACAGGCTCCGAAAGTGGCTTCAAACGGTGGTTCAGTACCGGTAAAAATCAAATCTGATATCCCGGCGAAGACTGTAGCAGTATTCCAGGATGCGAACCCGGAAGCGACAGTAGCTGTATTCGATCTTAGCGAAGGCGGAATCATCGACTACTCTATTCAGATCAAAATGAAAGCATCCGGTACTATCACTGCGATCGTAGAAGGTAAAGACGGTAAGTTCTACCTTGGTAAGCAGTCACTAGAAGTTGCGCTTGGTGGATGTGAAGGTTAACCCTCTCCCGTCAATCGAATATATAGTTAGCAGAAATAGCGTAGAAATAGAATAAAGGAAAACCTATGGCAAATATGAAAATTAAAGCAAGTGCAAGAGGCGGCGTTGTAAAATGTAAAGTAATGATGAAGCATGACATGCTTACTTACGATCAAGCGAAAGCAAAAGGTAAAGAGGCGAACTTCATTACACACATTACTGCGAAAGCAGGCGGTAAAGTGGTGCTTGACATGTCAACAAGCCAGTTCCTCTCAAAAAACCCGCTGATCAAATTTGACTTCAGTACAGAAGGCTTGAAAAAGGGCGACAAGCTTGAGATGACCTGGACTGATCTTTCCGGGAAAACAGTGACTGAAGATAAAGAGATCAAAGGTCTAAAGTAACAGACCACTCTCCACTGACCTTCCGGTCAGGCGGAATGTGTTAGATAGAAAAGAGCTGTAACGAAGCAGTTGTTTTGTATCTATGCTATCAGAGTGATATCAAACCAGTGTATCACCTCTCTTTTCAAGGTACTCTCTTTTCTTCTCCGAAAATGCTCTTCCATATCAAAGCCTACTTTGCCGTAACCCTCTTTATATTCATCGATCAATGCTGCATAGATATCCTCTTTCATTGCACTGATCTCGTAGGTGATTTTTTCATAAATCTTATCATTAGTGCGTAGTGTTTCCCGATGGGTTTCATTGACATTGATACTACCGTACCTCTGATTTTCGGGAAGTGCCATATTCATCTCTCCGTAGGCCCGCATAGAGGCAAAGGTATGTTCCAGCTGAGTGAGGGGAATACCGTTGAGATAATGGATAATCGTTGCTTCATCCTGGGTGTATCCCCATCCTCCACTGACAGAGAGATCCATATCAAAGGCAGATTTGATGATCGCTTTTAGGTTATTTTCATGGATAAGTGGTTCAAATTTTTTCATCGTATAACTCGTGTATTGGTTTGTGATATTATAGGGAGAATTGGTTTAAAAGGGTAAGAGAGAAAAGGGGGCGGACTTAGAGTCCGGCCTCCTGGATCGCTTCGGCCTGTGCATGCTGAATGAGCGGATCGATGATGAGGTTGAGTTTGCCGTTGTTCATCACATCTTCAAGCGCATAGAGTGTCAGGCCGATACGGTGATCGGTGATCCTGTTTTGAGGATAGTTGTAGGTCCTGATCTTCTCGGAACGGTCTCCTGACCCTACCTGAAGCTTTCTCTGGGAGGAGGTTTCATCCAGCTGCTTTTGCAGTTCTGCTTCATAGACCCTTGCTTTGAGGATCTTCATCGCCTTGTCCCTGTTCTTGTGCTGAGACTTCTCATCCTGGATCGCCACGACGATACCGGTAGGGATATGGGTAAGGCGTACGGCTGAGTCTGTGGTGTTGACTGACTGTCCGCCGCATCCGCTGGAGCGGTAGACATCCATTTTGATCTCATTGGGCTTGATATCCACCTCGACATCATCCACTTCGGGGATGACCGCTACAGTGATTGCTGATGTATGTACGCGCCCCTGCGTTTCGGTCTCCGGTACACGCTGGACACGGTGCGTACCCGCTTCATACTTGAGTTTGGAGTATACGCCATTACCTTTGATCATTGCGATCATCTCTTTGTATCCCCCGGCCGTTCCGTCACTCGAACTGACGATCTCTACTTTCCAGCCTACAAGTTCCGCATAGCGTGTGTACATTTTGAAGACATCGGAAACAAAGAGCGCACTCTCATCACCTCCCGCACCTGCACGAAGTTCAAGATAGATATTTTTGTCATCGTTCTTGTCTTTCGGGATCATGAGCACCTTGATCTCTTCTTCAAGTTGCGGCAGCATCGGTTCGAGCTCTGAAAGTTCTTCTTTTGCAAGCTCTCCCAGTTCCGGATCGTAAAGCAGCTCTTTGTTCTCTTCGATCGCGCCGGCAGTCTGAATATAGAGTTTGGCTTTCTCGACCAGCTCATTCAATCCGGCCTGTTCTTTGCTCAGTTCAGTCATTTTGTTGATATCACTTGCGATATCAGGTGCACTTAACTGTTCGGATATCTCTTTATGTCTGTCAATAAATGGTTGAAGTTTTTCTTTGAACATAGGGTGTTCTTTGTGTTGGAATTGTCAGTACTCCAGAGAGGAGTATCTGACCGGTATAGAAAGAGTGAAGCGTAACTTATGCTTCAATAGCGTTTACCATCTTGTGAAGACGGCCTACTTTTCTCGCAGCAGTTGTTTTTTTGATGAAACCTTTGCTGACCATTGAGTGGATCTGCTTGTTCGCTACTTTAAGCGCTTCAGTTGCAGCTGCTTTGTCTGAAGCATCTACTGCACTCTCCACTGCTTTTGTGATGTTTTTGATTCTTGTTCTGTAGTATCTGTTTCTTTCTGCTCTTTTTGCAGTCTGGATGATACGTTTTTGTGCTGATTTATGGTGTGCCATAATGATCCTTCTTATGAAATATTGTGCGAATAGTATCATCTTAAACTTAAAATAATATTAAAGTGAACAACTGTTCATTACTGAATTGTTTATGCTATTTGGGTAAAATATCATAAAATTTCTCTAATAAGGATAAAACTTGACACTTTTTGGTACTGACGGGGTTCGCGGGAAAGCAGGAAAGAAGGTAACGGCGGAGGCATCAATGCGTCTGGCAATGGCAACGGGGATATACTTTAAGCAGTTTGCCAAGACAAAAAAAATACTGGTGGGCAAAGATACCAGACGCAGCGGCTATATGATAGAAAATGCGATCGTCTCCGGACTTACCGCAGTCGGTTTTGATGTGATACAGATAGGCCCTATGCCTACGCCGGCTATCGCATTTTTGACGGAGAGTATGCGTTGTGATGCAGGAATCATGATCTCTGCCAGCCACAATCCCTACTCTGACAACGGTATCAAGTTCTTTGACTGCGAAGGCAACAAGCTCAACCGGGACAAAGAAGAGGAGATTGAGAAGATCTATAACAACAGCGAACTGATCGCGGCTTCGCAGGCGACGGAGAAAATGATCGGCAAATCAAAACGTATCGATGATGTGATCGGACGCTATATTGTGCATATCAAAAATTCTTTTCCCAAACATCTGACGCTGGCAGGCAAACGTATCGTGATCGACTGTGCGAATGGGGCGGCTTATGTCGTCGGACCGACGATTCTTCAGGAACTGGGTGCGGATGTTGTGGTGATCGGGGATGAGCCGAACGGGTTCAATATCAATGAGAGTTGCGGGGCGATGCACCCGGAGGTTCTGGCCAAAGCAGTACGGGAGTACCGTGCTGATATCGGTATCGCACTGGATGGTGATGCGGACAGGCTGGTAGTAGTGGATGAGGAGGGAGAGGTCATCGACGGCGATAAGCTTATGGCTGTTCTTGCAATACACCTCCACCGACAGGGAGCGCTCAAGGGCGGCGGAATGGTTGCCACGGTGATGAGCAACAAGGGGCTGGATGAGTATCTTCAGTCACATAACCTGACCCTGCACCGTTCAGCGGTAGGGGACAAGCATGTGGTAGAGATGATGATGGCGCACGGTATGAACTTCGGGGGAGAGCAGAGCGGACATATTATCTTTTCAGATTATGCCAAAACAGGGGATGGATTGTCCAGTGCCCTTCAGGCTTTGGCATACCTGGTCAGTGAAGGGAAGAAAGCGAGTGAAGCATTCAACCCTTATGAATCCTATCCTCAGATGCTGGTCAATCTGCTTGTCGACGAGAAGAGGGACTTTGACGAGATAGAGGGATTGCCTGAACTCAAAGAGAAGGTAGAGAAGCTGGGGATGCGCCATCTCTTCAGATACTCAGGTACAGAAAACAAGATACGACTCCTGATTGAAGGGAAAGATGAGAAGGTACTTGAAGAGATGATGGAAGAGTGTGTGGCCTTCTTCAAAAGGGCATTGGCCTGATGCGTAGTATTTTTATTTTCCTGCTGGCTGCTGTCGGTACCTTTGTCATTGATCAGGGGATCAAAGCGCTTTTTATCGAAGGGTATTACCGTGCAGGTACCTGTATCGATCTGGAGCTGCACTATAACAAGGGGGTGGCATTTTCCCTCTTTGCCTTCCTTGGCCCCTACCTGAAGTGGTTGCAGGCGGTATTGATCGCCGGAATTATCGCTTTTGTGATCAAGGAGGGGTATATCAGACGCTATGCTTTTCCTGTCGGCCTGGTGATCGGCGGTGCGCTTGGAAACCTCTATGACCGTTTTGTGCATGGCGGGGTGGTCGATTATGTGGCATGGCACTGCGGGTTTGAGTTCGCTGTGTTCAACTATGCCGATGTAGCCATCGATCTGGGTATTGTCTGGCTATTGGTGATGATCTACTTTTTCCCTGAAAAATCAACCACCAGATGAAACCGGCTGCTTTTTTTCTCTTTCTCCTCTCCGTGCTTCATGCGGAGATACTTACGGTTGATATTGTTCCCCGTTCCGAAAGCGGCCGGCTTCCGGGGATCAGGATACTGGATCAAAAGTATCTCGCCTATAAACAGATCGGCGGGCTGGGATTTTCGGAGGTGTCGGATCTGACCTACGATCCGAAAGAGAAAAAGCTCTATATGATCAGTGACAAGGGAAGGCTTTTTGCTTTTCATACAGCGTTTTCTGAGAGGATCGATCATTTCAAACCTATAGGGGCAACCCGCATCACAAGAGAGAACGGAAAGAAATTCAAAAAGTGGAGAAAAGACAGCGAGGGGCTCTGTATGGGTTCAAAGGGTGGTTTGCTGATCTCCTTCGAAGGGGAACCTGGACTCGGGCTTTTTGACTTCAATGGTCAACGTATCAAGCAGTATAAACTGCCTAAACCGCTTAGAGATGCTGACAACTACCGCAGCAAAAATAAATCGCTTGAGGCTTTGGCCCTTCATCCCCGTTACGGTGCATTGATGGTCGCAGAGTGGCCGCTCAAAAAAGATTCCAAAAAACACCAGACGATCTACGCGCTCAGCGGAAAGCAATGGCACTTCAGGGCAGAGTCGGAAGCGCGAAGCGCAGCCAGTGCGATCGAAGTGATGGATGACGGCAACCTGCTGGTGCTGGAGCGCTCTTTTACAAATTTTCTTGATCCTTTTGTGGTCACACTGAAAAAGGTTTATCTGGAAGGGTGTGCACAAAACACTCTGTGCCAAAGTAAGGTGCTTCTCAAGATGAACTCCCACAAAGGATGGAATGTCGACAATTTTGAAGGGCTTGCCCGTGTAGGGGAAAACCGTTACGTGATGGTGAGTGATGACAATGACAACTTTTTCCAGCGCACGCTGTTGATCTACTTTGAGGTCATTGAGTAAGTGATGATGAACAGGTTCTGGATGAGATAAATCCGTCATTCCGGACTTGCACCCCAAGGGCATTTCCTACGGGCATCCGGTATCAGGATGACGAATAGGTTCAGGATGACGTATGGGTTGGCTATATCTTTTCCAGCTTTTCCAGAAGCTGCCCGTGTACTATTCCGTTGCTGGCTACGATGCTTTTGTCGTCAAAATTGTATCTCGCACCGTCTACATTGCTCACCTGTCCGCCCGCCTCCTGTACGATCAGGATACCTGCGGCGACATCCCAGGGTTTGAGGTCGATCTCGTAGAAGGCTTCCACCTTCCCCTGTGCAAGATAGCAAAGATCGATCGCCGCTGCACCCAGCCTGCGGATATCCTGGATATGGGGCAGCAGATTGGTCATGCAGTCGATCACCCAGCGGTACTCGATGCCTGCATTGACCTTGGCGTAGGGGAATCCTGTTGCGATCAGAGCGTTTTGAAGCGCACTTTGGGTGCTCACTCCAAGCTTCTCTCCGTTGCAATAGGCCCCTTCGCCTTTCACTGCCCAGAAAAGTTCTTCCAATATAGGATTGTAGACCACGGCCAGTACCGGTTCCCCCTCTTCCCAGACACCGAGAGAGATCGCAAGATGCGGGATACCGTGGACGAAATTGGTGGTCCCGTCGATCGGGTCGATATAGATCGCCTTCTCATAGTGGTAGCTTCCCCAGTGGCTCTCCTCGCCTACGAGTGTATATCCCGGGAATGCCTCTGTGAGCTGACCGATAAGAAAATTTTCGGTTTTGACATCAAACTCGGTGACCAGGTCGACCACCCCTTTATGCGAAACCTCTTTATGGGAACGGTATCCCTCTTTGACGATCTTTCCTGCTTCCAGTGCTATCTGTTTTAATCTCTCTATATTCATAGCAGTGATTATAGTATAATCTCTCTATGAAAAATAAGATAATAATACCGTTATTGTCTCTGATGATAATCATCATGGGGTATTTCGGACTGCAGGCTTACTCCCAGGCTAAGAAGTATGAGCAGAGTACTCAAAAACTGGTGATGGACAGGGATGTTTCAAAACAGGCTGAATACCAGGCAAAAGCGTGGCTGGAGAAGTTAAGTCTGGGACATTATGCCAACGAGAAACGTCTTGTGCGCGAAGAGATCATCAAAGAGAAAGAGCTGCATGGCTCGGAAGCGAAGCGTTACACTCTCTATGTCATGGGTTTGCTTGCCATGATTTTAATGGTTTCTTTGGTGACAGGTTTGAGATTTTTCACTTTTTTTGGTGCGTTATCAGCATTAGTCGTCTTGTATTTTGGTCTCTTTACACCCCTTTTGACCGTTACGATCCATAAGGAGCTTGAGTATATCGGCGATGTGGTACTCTCTTTTGAGTCCAAAAGCCTCCTGGGCTCTGTCGTGAAACTGTGGGAGGGAGGCGATATCGTCGTGGCGCTGGTGATCCTGCTCTTTTCGGTGCTTGTGCCCCTGATCAAAACCCTCTCTTTGATGTTTGTCGCGGTGGTGATGGAGAGCCGGTTCGCACACGGCATCGTGAGGTTTTTCAAAGTGATTGGAAAGTGGTCGATGCTGGATGTCTTTGTCGTGGCTGTCTTGCTGGTCTACCTGACAGGCAGCGGTTCAGAGGTGAGTCATGCTGAGGTGCAAGTGGGGCTTTACTTCTTTTTGGCCTATGTGTTTGTCTCTATGCTGGTGAGTCTGAGTGCAGATAAGATGCTGGAAAAGAGCGTAGATTCCGGATCGAGTACGTAATGACGAGTGAGTGTCATCCTGATACCGGAACAAGTCCGGGGATCCACAGGCCGGAATTCAAATTTAAGTTCGCAATGGTAACAAGGATTTCAGATTCCGGGTCGGAGCCCGGAATGACGTAGGTTTTTTCAGCTTGAAAAGAAGAGGATGATACTAGATCACCATCTCTACATCTTTATGCTCCTGAAAATACTTAAAGATCCTGTCTCTCTCTTCCTGGGTATCAACGATGCATGAAGCGTTATATGTTGTAAATTTGCCTGTCCTGGATCTGTTACCCAGCGAGCAGAGATGCTCCTTCTCCCCCATCACCTCTTTGATGCAGGCGAGTAGTGCCTCTTTGTCCCGTCCAATGAGTTTGAAGCCCCACCGGGTAGGGTATTCGATCTGTGGTTTTTCCTGGGTATTATTATCGAGTATCATACTTTCTCCTTAAACTCTCGTGAAGTCTCCGGATTTTCCGCCAGACTTGTTTTCCAGTTGGATATTTCTGATCACCATGCCCTTGTCGATCGCCTTGAGCATATCATAGATCGTCAAGAGCCCTGTGCTGACGCCGGTCAGGGCTTCCATCTCAACGCCGGTCTGGCCTGTGAGCTTCGCGGTCACAGTGAGTTTGAACCCGGGCAGTTCCGGTAGCTCCTCGATATCCGTCTTCACCGAAGTAAGCATCAGCGGGTGGCACATGGGGATCAGGGTGCTGGTCTGTTTTGCCCCCTGTATGGCTGCGATGACCGCAGTCTGCAGGACCGGCCCCTTCTTGGCGGTATTGGCAATGACGGCATCATACGCCTCTTGTGTAACTTCGATCATGCCCGAGGCCACCGCGATACGCGTGGTATTCTCTTTGTCCGAGACATCCACCATTTTGGGTTTGTTTTGTTCATCTAAATGTGTAAGATCCACGCTGTTCCTTTGAAATGTTTCCAAATGATTATCGAGTTATTTTATCATAATTTACAGACAACAAGAGACTCGCTTGACGCGAAAAAGATTTAATTGACGATTTTTATCATAAAACTATTGACTTTCATCATCAAAAAGAGTAAGATAGTAAAAATGAGAAAGGAAATAGAATGGTATATGGCTACATACGACAGCTTTACGGTTTAAACAGCCTGGCTGAACAGCAGCGTGATATTCTCTCTTTTTCATTGGCTAATGATATTCAAATCGATAAAGAGGTGGTGGAGTATTCAAACAGGCCGCTTAAAATAGAGGAGAGAAAAGAGTTTGAGGAGTTTTTGCGCTCTCTGTGCGAAGGGGACAGCATCGTAGTTCCGACGCTTTCTGTACTCAGTCAGAGTGCCGAGGAGCTGATCAAGCTGATCAACTGTTCGCTGAGCAAAGAGGTGACCATGTATGTTGTCTCCCCGAGGAGGGTCATCAACAAAACAACAAAAATCATCGATCTCTTTCCTCTGATCAATGACTTGAGAGAGGCAGAAGCATCCAAGAGCACCCAGATCGGGCGTCCCAAAGGAAGCAGATCCTCTTCCAAGTTTGACAAATTTAAAGCTCGGATCATGGAGGGCCTGAAAGAGGGCAAGAGTGTCAGTGCGATCGCACGGGAGCTTGAGGTGAGTCGTAGTTCTCTTAAAGATTATATCGAGTCAAGGAACCTTAGAGAATTGGTCGAGGGGTCCTGGCTGGAAGCGGATCTTCCAGGCGGGATGAAAGAGAGTGAGGACAGGGTCCTGATCTGTCCTTTGGAAAAAAATAAACTTAATAATGAGGTATTGTAAAATGGAAGCAGCAGCTCAAAAAAACAAAGTCAGTAAAAAAGAGTATTTAAAGGGATGGATCCCTTATAGTGTAAAGCGCTACTGGGCATATTTGGCCGCAACAATCGTGGGTATCAGTTTGCCCTGGATCACCATCAACGGGAATCACCTTTTCCTTCTCAGTTTCGATCACAAAAAGCTGCACCTTGCAGGAACAGTCTTTGACATGCAGGAGCTCTACTTGATGCCGTTCTTGCTGATGCTTCTCTTCCTCGGTATTTTCGCAGTGACGGTCGTGGGCGGTAGAGCATGGTGTGGATGGGCCTGTCCGCAGACCATCTTCAGGGTGATCTACAGAGACCTGATCGAAACAAAGATCCTTGGACTTCGTAAGCGTATCAGCAATAAGCAAAAAAAGCCTGATATGAGCAAGGCAGAGAATAAAGTCAAAAAAGTGGTGGCGATCCTTATGTGGTCACTTCTCGCATTGGTGGCTGCAGCAAACTTTATGTGGTATTTTGTTCCTCCTGAAGAGTTCTTTGCATATCTGAAAGACCCTATGGAGCACACGGTACTGCTTGGATTTTTACTTGGTCTGGCAGGCTTTTTGATCATAGATGTGGTCTTCCTTAAAGAGGATTTCTGTGTCTATATCTGTCCCTACAGCCGTGTGCAGTCGGTACTGTATGATGATGACACCATTATGGCAGTCTATGATCCAAAACGTGGTGGAGAGATCTATCAGGGGCATGGAAGTGATAAAAAGAAGATGTATACAAAACAGAAAGATCTTCTTGCCGTAGAGCCGGGGGCTGAGTGTACGACCTGTGAAAGTTGTGTAACGGTATGTCCTACGCACATCGATATCCGTAAAGGGCTTCAGCTCGAGTGTATCAACTGTCTGGAGTGCGTGGATGCTTGTACCGAGGTGATGGCCGCGTTCAACAAACCTTCGCTTGTACGTTGGTCGAGTGAAAAAGAAGCGGTGAAGTATGAAGGGAAGACCAACTACTTCAGAGGTAAGGTGATTGCCTACTTTGTCGTCCTGGCGATCGTACTTGTATCACTCTTTATGATGGGAAGCAAGAAAGAGCATATGCTGCTCAATATCAATAAAAGTACAAGACTCTATAAAACGATGCCTAAGGGAGTGGTGCAAAACGACTATCTCTTCCTGTTCCAGAATACAGACAGCAAACCGCACACCTATACGTTTGAGATCACAAATAACGACAAGATCGAAATCATCCGTCCGAAAAATCCTATCAAGATCGGACCGGGATTTAAAGCGAAAGAAGTTGTTATCCTTGAAGCAAAAGAACCATTGGCTCAGAGCCATGACAAGGATGTCTCTATCCCTGTGAAGATCAAGGCCTATGCGATTGACGAAAAAGAGAGAATCGTGATCGAGAGAGACCTGATCTTTACCTATCCAAGACTTGAAGCGCTGAAAAAGTAAGGTGTTTCGTGCGGGGGTTCAACCACGCATCATAGAGTTTGGAAGGGGAGAGAGGCAGAGCCTCTTTAAAGAAAAAATTGACAGTCGGGGTGGTGATCCTCTTCGGCTGCTGATAGGTGAAATGCAACAGCGCACCTCCTTCCGAAGCTGTCAATCAGCAGGAAGTATCAGCTCTCTTCAAGTATCAGCCAGAATAAACAGTAAAGGAAAGAAAAGATGTCAAGCAAAAAAAGCGTATTGGTATTGGGTGGAGGATTCGCCGGTGTAGAAGCAGCGATCTTCCTGAGAAAAAATGAGATGGATGTTACTCTGGTAAGCGACAGGGACTACTTCTATATCTACCCGACATCAATCTGGATCCCTACCGGGGAGAAAACAAGAGAGGATGTTTCGGTCCCTCTTGACAAACTGGCGATGGCACATGGGTTTCAACTGATCATTGACCCTGTAAGCAAAATCGAAGCCGCAGAAAAAAGAGTCACACTGGAGAGCGGACGTGTGATGGAGGGATATGACTATCTTGTGGTTGCGATCGGCCAGGGCAAGATCACAATGCCGGGCATGAAAGAACACTCTCTGTCTATCTGCGGTGCTCCCGAAGAAGCAACCGCACTCTACGGAAAACTTGATAAGCTGGTTGCTCAGGGAAAAGGCAAGATCGCGATGGGCTTCGGAGGCAATCCGAAAGACAGCTCTGCAGTGCGTGGCGGTCCTGCATTTGAAGTACTCTTCAATGTAGATACCTACCTGAAACGCAAAGGTATCCGTGACAACTTTGAACTTACCTTCTTTGCACCGATGGCGAAACCGGGGCAGAAGATGGGAGATAAGGCGCTGGATATGATGGACAAGATGTTCCAAATGACCAACATTAAAAAGAGAATAGGTACCAAAATCGTTGCTTTTGAAGCAGACGGGATCAGTTTTGAAGACGGGAGCAAACTGGAGTCCGATCTGACGATGTTTATCTCAGCGGGTAAAGGGCACCCTGTCCTTGAGGCATCAGACCTTCCTTTGAGCGAAGCTGGCTTTGTTTTGACCAATGAATACAATGAGGTTGAAGGGTTTGACTGTGTCTATGCGATCGGAGACTCTGCCAACCTGATGGGGCCGGACTGGAGAGCGAAACAGGGGCATGTGGCAGAAGTGATGGCGAGAAATACCGCCTATAATATCTTCCAGCACTCCCAGAATATAGACTCCAAAGAGAGCTATATCGAACATCTCAATATCCTCTGTGTGATGGATACCGGTAACGGTGCGGCGTTTGTCTACAGAAGTGAGAAAAGTGCGAAAATGATCCCGATGCCTATCGTAGGTCACTGGATGAAAAAGGGATGGGGCTGGTACTGCAAAATGTCCAAACTAGGCAAAATCCCAAGACTCCCTGGAATGTGAGTCGCGTAAAAAATCGTGAACAGTTTCACGATTTTAGCGACGAAACCGGAGTGGTCGGAGCGATAGCGAAGCCACGGAGGCTGGGAGCAGCGTAAAAAATCGTGAACAGTTTCACGATTTTAGCGACGAAACCGGAGTGGTCGGAGCGATAGCGAAGCCACGGAGGCTGGGAGCAGCGTAAAAAATCGTGAACAGTTTCACGATTTTAGCGACGAAACCGGAGTGGTCGGAGCGATAGCGAAGCCACGGAGGCTGGGAGAACCGTTAAATAAATGACACCTGCGTGTCGATTATAGCTGCGAAACCATGAGAGCTGTGAAGCAGAAGCAAACTTTTATTACACCAGGAATGGCAGACTGCTCCATGTTTTTTCATTTCCGCTTCAAGCTGATGAATACATACCTGAATTTGAAGGTTCAATTCATTTTTCAGTGTGTTAAATTCAGGTATGTATTCTTATCGAGGAGAGGCTGTGAATGAACTTGTATTCATACGGAAGTGGAGGCTTTAGCCCCACCAAGAAGTGAGATATTTTTCAGTTTTTACTTCACAAATGACTGAAAACTCTGAAAAAACAACAACTTTTTCATGCTAGAAAAATTGTTGTGGGACTAAAGCCTCCACTTCCGTGAGTTTTTTTTTACACTCTCAGGATGATGGGGAATCAGAAAAACCAAACTTAACCTTAAAGGAATATAATGAAACAAATCACAGTGATGGAAAAATACCCTGTATATACACTAGAGATAGAGAAGAGCGAAACAAGCTACCAGAATATCGATGAGATTCTGGCGTATCTTAAAGCGCAGGTAGAAGCGCACCCTGTTGCTACGTATATCGGTGAATTTGATCACTATGGACATACCTCTTCACTTGAAGTCGGTGAGATCTCGGAAGATATCAAAAATGCAAAAATTTTCATCTGCTGTTTTGGAAAATCATTGCCAAAACCAGAAGTACTGGCAGTGAGACCACGCTCTATAGGGATCGCAGAGATGGAAAATTCTTTTGTCATCAGTTTCCTTGAAGCGCCTAACCCGGATGCCAACGCAGCGATGGAAAAATGGGCGAAGGGTATCGCAAACCTCTAAACTTTTTTGTTACATTTCTACTCATAACCCATAAGAATCACCCTCCTGGCAGAAAAAATTTTCTGGCAGGAGCTCCCCCTCTCAGAAGAGTATCTTTTCATTTTTTTACACTATAAAAACCGTTTTGCGTCAATGACATATGTTCCAAAAGCCGTATTCTCCCTCTTTCCTAACCTGCTTTGCAACAGGACTTGACAGGTCTCTCTTCGGATGAAAAACAGTAGAGGTGAATTTGATGATATAAATCCGTCACATACTAAAAGCTTATAGATGCTATGATAAGTTTTTAGGTGAAAAACCGGACAGACAGGCTGTGCTTAAAGAGTGCAAGATCAGCGGAATGCATCCCTAAAATAGAAAAAATAGCAAAATTATTTTTAATTAAGACTATTTTTATCCTATTTAAGGAATAATGCTTTTGCATAAACTAATAAAAGGAAAAATAATGGCAACAGTAACTTTTAAAAATGACATTACATGTAATCTGGCGGGAACAGAAGTAAACGTAGGAGATACAGCACCGGTAGTAACCGTTACAAACTGCAACCCGATGCTTCAGGATGAAACGGTAGGCGGAGAAGGTAAAGTGCAGCTCGTGATCGCCGTACCTTCACTTGATACTGGTGTATGTGATGCTGAAACAAGAAGATTTAACCAAGAGGCTGCCAGCCTTGAAGGTGTAGAAGTAATGACTGTATCTATGGACCTTCCGTTTGCGGCAGCGAGATGGTGTGGTGCAGCAGGCATCGAAAATATCAAAGTATGCTCAGACTTCAGAAACAAAGATTTCGGTAACGCATACGGAGTATTGCTTGCAGACGGCCCTCTTGCAGGTGTGCTTGCCAGAGTGATCTTTGTGATCGGCAAAGACGGTAAAGTAACTTACAAACAAGTAGTACCGGAAATCACTCAGGAACCAAACTACGAAGAAGCACTTGCAGCAGCAAAAGCAGCACTCTAATTTTTCTATGCAACCCCCACCGTACAGCGGGGTTGTTTTACTTCATATGTCTCTTCATTTTTTAGCGATACCCCTTAGTCTACTTATGCTAAAATACCTTGTTAATTTAAAATCTTTTTTTGGTGAAGGATAGAGTCTCCATGCGAAGTAGCTTGTATGTGATGTTGATATCTCTGCCGATCTTTTTTTTCAGTGGTTGTGGTGAACCCGATCTGCCGAAAGATCAGTATAACCTGGAGGAGTGCAGAGAGGAGTTGCTGGAAGCAAACGATTTTAAACATGAGGGGAGTATAGACCATATCATCGTGGAGAAGGCAGAAAGAAAAATGTATCTCTATAAAGGCAATGAGACTGTAGGCGTGCTTCCCGTATCACTGGGGAAAAACCCGGTGGGGCACAAGCAGCGGCAGGGGGACAACCGTACCCCCGAAGGGGAGTTCTTTATCCATCGCAAGCTCTGTTCGCCAAAGTATTATCGATCACTTTGTATCTCCTACCCCAGGCCTGAGGATATTGAAAGTGCCAAAAAAAGAGGGGTAAGGCCCGGCGGGGACATTACGATTCATGCGCAGCCAAAATGGAATGCCGACGGGAAACAGGATGCCTATACGTTGAGCCAGAACTGGACACAGGGATGCGTTGCTGTCACCAACAGCGTGATGGAAGAGCTTTGGTATGCAGTACGGGAAGGTGTTCCTGTAACCATACGCTAGGAGGAGAACGATCGCACGCTATACACAGAAACAGATCGACAAATACCAACGACAGAAATATATCGGTGAGCTGGAAAAGGTAGCGAAGAATCTTTTCCGCATGTTCCGTGATGAGAACAGCACGGTAGACTCCTTTGTCACCAAGTTTCGATTGCTGAAGGAGAAGCTGGATGAGAGAGGGGAGACGCACCTGGATGCGGAGTATCACAGGGAACTGAAGGTCTATATCAACAGGCTCTATCAGCAAACCTGCCAGAAAGAGGGTTTCGGTGAGGATGAGTTTGCAGATATCCGTGAGGCAGAGATGAGCAATCTCAACCGATTGCAGAAAATGAAAAACAGTATCTCGTATAAAAAAGAGAAACACAAATCAAAACATCATCATGAAGAGTGGGAGTAGATCATGCAGACAAGAGTAAAAATTTTGCTTGTAGTATCAGCCGCGATGCTTTGGATCACCGGATGCAACAAGAAGCCAGTCGCATACGGGAAAGCTGACAAGACCCCCTATGAGACAAAGGCGTGCTGGAAAGAGCTTTCCGCGGGGACAGAGATAGAGGACTCTATGCTGGCTGAGAGGATCGTTGTCTACAAAGAGAAACACCTGATGCATCTCTACCGCAAAGGGAAGGTAGTGGAAGAGTTCCGCATCTCGCTGGGGAAAAACGGCACAAAAGGGGACAAGATAGAGAAGGGGGATTACCGGACACCCGTCGGGAGCTATACGATTGTAAGAAAAAAGTGTGACAACAGACTTTACAAGTCGCTGATGATCTCCTACCCCAGCCAAGAGGATATTGCAGAGGCACAAAAGCGGGGAGTCGATCCCGGAGGATACATCACGATCCATGGGCAGCCCAAATGGAATGCTGATGGAAGAGGTGATCAGTATACCCTCGCAAATGACTGGACAGAGGGGTGTATCGCAGTGACCAATGTGGCAATTGATATTCTGTGGAAATCGATCAAAAACGGCGCAAAGATAGAGATTCATGCATAATGGGACTGTTTTAGTTGAAATTGAGTAATGATATATTATGATATTGAATAATATTGGTAAAAAGGAGCAAAAATGAGAAAGGTTTTGGTATCAGCAGCTTTACTTTCAACAGTCCTGTTGATGGCGGGAGGAAAACTGGCACCGGAGGATATCCCGGAGCTTGTGCCCGCGATAGAGACACCTGCGAATGACTGTACAAAAAACAGTGTCTACACGGATGAGGATAGCGGGTTGATGTGGCAGGATGAAGCATACACCGATGCCGAGGACGGTGCGTTCAAAAACAATGGCAATGCAGGGAAAGCAGGGAGTTTTCAGCATGCAAAAAACTACTGTGAGGGACTTTACTATGCGGGACATACAGACTGGAGATTGCCAACCTCTGATGAGCTGATGCATCTGCACAGAAAACCGGGGCAGGTGTTTATCAATTTCAGAGGTTCGGATTTCTGGACATCAACGCCGGCTGTTACGGGAAAATATTTTGTGGTCTATTCGGCAGATGCTTATCGTTATGAGAGAAAAACAAGCGAAAGCAACTATGTCAGATGTGTGCGCTGCGCAAAAGAGGATTAAAGAATCTTTATCTCTTCCTGCAGGGTGATACCAAATAGTTTTTTTACCTCTTTTTTTGCAAGCGTGATCAGGTAGAGGGCATCTTCAAAGGTGCCGTTGCCCAGATTGACGAGGAAGTTTGCATGGATGGGGCTCCACTGCATCTCCCCTTTTCTCGCCCCTTTCAGTCCCGCAGCCTCAATCAGCCGGCCTGCATAATCTCCATCCGGGTTTTTAAAGACCGAACCGGCACTTGGCTCCGGAGGTTGGTTGGATCGCCAGGAGAGCAGGGTATCCAAGAGTGTTTGACTAAACCCCTCACGAATCTCAAATCTCGCTTCGATTGCAATGCTTCCCAGCTTGGCATAACGGTACCCGTGCTCGATATCCTCTACATTGACCCATCTTCCGTTGATTTTGACTGAGTGTAGTATGTTGAAAATTTCATACTCTTTGACACCTGCGTTCATTGCCAGCATTCCGCCCAGGGTACCGGGCAGTTTGGCACAAAACTCAAATCCTGCAATATTGTGTTTTCTGGCATAGGATACGATACGCCCTGTAGGGGTAGCAGCACCGATCGTGAGTATACCCTCCTCTTGTGTAATGGCGGCAAAATCTTTCCCGAGCTTCATCAGTGGAGGGGGAGTCGGTGAGACAAGGAGGTTGTTGGCTCCTCCGATGAGGTAGCGGTCCTGGGGTATCTCATCCCCCTTTTCGAGTATCATCACTTCTGTGGGCTGCCCGACTTTGATACTGGAGTATGTTGAAAAATCGATGGTTTTAAAAAACAAGGGGTTCTCCTTGCTTTTTTAAAGTTAGCAGGTAGCAGGTAGCAGATAGTAAATTTGGTATGTGTTGCGTTGCAACACGATGATATATAAGGCAAGTTTTCTTCATCTCCTATCTCCTCCCTGCTATCTACTATCTTGAGCGAAGCTCACAGTATTCTCTCGGGATCAGGTAATCCTCGGTTTTGATGGGCGCTTCCCACATTCCATGCTCGAAACCGATCTCATAGAGCCTGTCAAGTGCCTTGATCTGTAGGGGACTGAGTTCTATGGATCCATCTGAAGCATACATATCAAGGTATTTTTCAAGCATTTTATCAGAGATACGCACCAAGGCATCCTTCTCGAGCTTGGTACAAAGCTCCTCTTTTCGGGCATTGGCTACTTTCACCCCTTCGATGAGGATATTCTCTATCTCTATCGCGCGGTTAAGGGGAAGGCTTCTGCGTATCGCCATACCACCCAGCGGGAACGGCAGACCTTCTCCGGCCAGCTCCGCCCAGATATCCCAGATCTCCTTTTCTACCTCCAGGCTTTCGTCAAAATCAAGAATCGACTCGTGGATCAGTACACCGGCATCCACTACCCCGTTGACTACTGCCTCTTCGATCTCCAGAAAGTTCATATAGACAGGACGCGCTTCGGGGTAGTAGATACGAAAGAGCATAGCGTTGGTGGTGTATTTCCCGGAGAGTGCCACCTTGAAGTTGCGTTTGAGCTTTTTATCCTTGCGGCGTATCAGTTTGGGACCATATCCCTCTCCGAAGCTGACTGCCGTACGAAGCAGCGCATACTCCTCTTTGATCAGCGGATACATGCCAAAACTGATAGCAGTGACGTCATAGGTGCCTTTCAACGCCTCTTTATTGAGTGTTTCGATATCCAACCCGATATTTTCAAACTGATACGCTTTGGTATCCACCCAGCCAAATTTGATCGCATAGTACATAAAGATATCATCGGCATCGGGTGAGTGGGCTAACTGTATAGGATTCATCGGATTAAACTCGCTTAAATTAGTAATTACGCCATTTTATCATAAGCGCGCCAAAAAGAAAAACCACCTGTAGAAGTATTGATCCTGAGAGATATATGGATGTAGCAAGAATACTTTTTAAAAATATGACAATATGACATTTTTTTTTCTACGATATCATAATCCTATTAAAATGGTGATAGAATTTCACATTAAAAGGTAAGGATCATGACTATGGCAATGGATGCAAACAAACAAAAAGCATTGGAAATGGCGATTAAGCAGATCGATAAGGCTTTTGGCAAAGGTACCTTGATGAGGCTCGGAGACAAAGAGTTTGAGCCTCTTGAAGCGATTAGTACCGGTTCATTGGGGCTTGACATGGCACTGGGTATAGGCGGTATCCCGGTAGGAAGAGTCATTGAGATCTACGGTCCTGAATCATCGGGGAAAACGACGCTCTCTCTGCAGACCATTGCTTCTGCACAGAAGGATGGGAAGATCTGTGCCTTTATCGATGCCGAACACGCACTTGATGTCATCTATGCAAAGAATCTTGGAGTAGATACGGAAAACCTTCTGGTTTCCCAGCCCGATTTTGGGGAGCAGGCACTTGATGTACTCGAAACACTGGCACGTTCGGGGGCGGTAGATCTTATCGTAGTGGATTCCGTTGCGGCACTTACTCCCAAAAATGAAATCGAGGGGGAAATGGGCGACCAGCACGTAGGATTGCAGGCAAGACTGATGTCTCAGGCATTAAGAAAACTGACAGGACTGCTTCACAAGACCAATACAACGGTGATCTTTATCAACCAGATCCGTATGAAGATCGGAACCATGGGGTACGGAAGCCCCGAAACTACGACAGGCGGTAACGCATTGAAGTTCTACTGCTCGGTACGTATCGATGTGAGACGTATCGCTACGCTCAAACAGGGTGAATCGCAGATCGGTAACCGGGTGAAAGCAAAAGTGGTCAAAAACAAAGTGGCGCCTCCGTTCAGACAAGCGGAATTTGATATCATGTTCGGTGAAGGGATCTCTGCGGAAGGAGAATTGGTGGATTATGGCGTAAAACTTGATATCATCGATAAATCCGGGGCATGGTTCAGTTACGGTGCAGAAAAACTCGGACAGGGGAAAGAGAATGCAAAACTGACCCTCAAGGACAATGCGGAATTGCGTGCCGAGATCGAAGGGAAGATCAAGGAAGCCCTTGGATTCAGTGCGCTGCTTTCTTCTGATGAAAGCGAGTTGACGGAGTAAATTCTGTTCCCGTGTGCACAGAAACACCATCGTTTCGCATCAGAGAGTGAATCAGTTCTCTTCTCAGCTCTCAGGCGCTGTACATGAAGCAAGGAATCGGATATTGTGCTTTATTGATATCTCTAAGGATTTAGGTATAATCCCAGCATGATGAAACAAAAACAGATATTTTTATGTGCAATTAACAACATCCTTTCAGGGACATGTAAAGAAGACTGCAAGTTCTGTACACAGAGTGTACGGTATCATGCCGATATTGAGCGCTACACTTATAAAGATATCGGCAGAATCGTTGAAGAGGCGAAAATGGCCAAATCTCATGGTGCTCTGGGCTACTGTCTTGTCACGGCCGGGAAAGGGCTGGATGACAAAAAAACAGACTTTGTTGCCAGAGCAGCACAAGCGATCAAAAAAGAAGTTGAGGGATTGAACCTGATCGCCTGTAACGGCACAGCCTCTATCGAGCAGCTCAGATACCTCAAAGAGCACGGGCTTGACAGTTATAACCACAATCTTGAGACGGCGGAGAGATACTATCCAGAGATTTGCCAGACCCATGGCTGGGATGAGCGCTATCGTACCTGCGAAAATGCCAAATCGGCAGGATTGACGCTTTGTACCGGAGGAATTTTCGGTATGGGAGAGAGTGAAGAGGACCGCAACGATCTGCTTGCCTCTATCGCTTCGCTTAAGCCAGAATCAACACCGCTGAACTTTTATCACCCCAATCCTGCTCTGCCGATAAAAACGCGCAATATAGAGCTCGATGAAGCTGTAGAGGTGATCCAGAAAGCACGGAAGCTTTTAGGCGAGGATAAACTTTTGATGGTTGCAGGAGGAAGAGAGCTTCTTTTCAGCGGCAATGAAAACAGGATGTTTGAAGCAGGTGCGAATGCGATGGTGATCGGCAACTACCTGACAACCAAAGGAAGCGAACCGTTGAAGGACCAGCATATGCTTCAGTCACTGGGATATGAGATCGCAACAAGCTGTGAAAAGCACTAAACCTGGCGGGAAAGCATGGAAGAGAATATACTGCTTATCTTAACGCTTTCTTTTCTCATATGGGGAAGCCCCTTTATTGCAAAGATATTGCGCATCCCCACTCCTCCCATAGAGATCATCCTGGGGTCGGTTTTTGCCTATCTCGGGTTTATTGCAGAGAGTGAATATTTTGCGCTGATCGCAAAAGTGGGCTTTCTCTATCTGATGTTTCTGGCGGGTATGGAAGTGGATCTCAAACAGATCACAGGCAGTTCCCGTAAAGTGATCAAACAGTCGATACTCTTTCTTTTGTCGATGGTTTTATTTTCGACGCTTACAGGGTTCCTCTTTCATCTAGATACGGTGATCATCATCTCGATGCCTTTGATCTCCATAGGGCTTCTGGCATCACTCTCCAAGACGTATGGGAAGGATCAGCCCTGGATACGGATGGCATTTATCGCCGGTGTGCTGGGAGAGATCGCAAGTATTGCGGTTCTGACGATCTTTGATGCCGCGAGCAAGACAGGGTTCAATATCACGCTTATGGTGCATCTGGGCTATCTGGTGCTCTTTATGGTCATTATCTATTTTCTCTACCGTCTTCTGCATCTTCTCTTCTGGTGGTATCCGGAGCTTAAGAGCACGCTGGTCCCGAAATTTGACACTTCGGACCAGGATATACGTCTGGCGATCGCACTCTTTTTTATTCTGATCGCGGTGATGCTCTCTCTGGAGCTTGAGCTGGCACTGGGGGCATTTATCGCAGGTGTTGCGATCTCTGCCTTTTTCCATCATGAAAAGAAACTCGAAGAGAAGATGTCCAGCCTGGGTTTTGGTTTTTTGGTCCCTCTCTTCTTTATCTATATCGGGGCTTCGTTTGATCTTCAGGCTCTTGGTATGCCGGGGGTTGTTTCGGGAGCACTTCTGATCACCCTTTTGATGATCTCTTCAAGAGTCCTGGCAGCCGTTGTGCTTCAAGGGATAAGCAAAAAGAAGGATGCCCTTCTGGTTGCCCTCTCCCTGTCTATGCCGCTGACACTTCTTATCGCTGTGGCAACGATAGGGTATGAAGCGCATCTGCTGGAAAAACTGCATTATTACCAACTGATCCTTGCAAGTATTTTTGAGATCCTGATCTCAATGATCACGATCAAGTTTCTCAATAGCAGAAAAGTGTAGGTTTGGAAAAGAGAGAAGAAGAGAGGGGTCAGAGAGGCTACTCTGCATCCACCTCTTTGATGGCCTCACGATAAAGCCTGTCGGCTGTTGCTTTTGCATCTTTTTCTTCTGGCGTAAGATTGATATCATCCGGACCAGCCTGCCCTTCCGGCGATTTTGGGGTAGAAGCTGTATCTTTTTGTATTTGAGGCTTCTCTACCTCTTTTTTGGCCTGTTCCATCGCTTTTTCTATATCCAGTGACTGCTCCGGCACGGTTTCAGCTTTGACAGCCTCTTTTGGCGTCGTTTGCGGTTCTTTGGAGTCAGTGTCTTGTTTTGCCTCTTCTGCCTGTTTTGCCTGTTTTGCCTGTTTTTTTCTTAGACGTTCGGCTTCATACTTTTCGACTGCGACACGCTCTTCTTCTAGTGCCTTCAGGCGTGCTTCATCAGCCTTTTTCTGCTCCTCTGCCATGATGGTTTCATGTGACTCAGGCGCTTCGACAGGTTTGCGCTCTTTGTCATCTGCTTGCATTTTTTCCGTTTTTTCGGGTGTGATAGCTTCGGCTCTCTCCTGGGAGAGTGAAGTATTTTGGTCAGAAATCGTCATACTCTCGGTCTTCCCCTCTTCTGCATCTATCTCCCCATCGAGAAGGAACTCATCACTGCTGGATGATGCTCTCAGTTCCGAGATCAAACTGCTTTGTTCCTCATCCAGGTTTTTAAGGTTTGTTTTCAGATCAAAAGGGTTATCGGATGCTTCCAGCCCGATGCAAAGTATTGCCACTCCTGTCCATAGATAGCGCTTCATATTTACTCCTCTTTCAGTTTACACTGGGTTCAAGCTGTTTCAGCTCAAAGTACTCTTTCTGCAGTCTCCTGTTCTCAGCCTTCAGGACTTTTTTCCTATCAATCAGCGCCGCTTTTTTTTCTTTGAGATGCTCCAAAACCGTGAGTGAATTCTCCCCGTAGATCAAAATACCAAGATAGATGCCAAAAAGCAGAATCCCAAGCAGGCTGATCAAAAAAGTTTTGATGGACAAGCCCGCGATCTCTCCCGCTTTTTGTATCACTCCCATTGGGTTATTTCGCAAACGGCTCCGCCCCGAGGTACTCGAACTGTCCCAGTTCTGCTTCAATCTCAAGCAGCCTGTTGTACTTCGCGATCCTGTCGCTTCTTGCAGTAGAACCTGTTTTGATCTGGCCAGTATTGAGTGCTACTGCAAAGTCTGCAATAAAGGTATCTTCGCTTTCTCCAGAGCGGTGTGACATTACACAATTGTACCCGCTTCTTTGGGCGAGTCTGATCGTCTGCATCGTTTCGGATACGGAACCGATCTGGTTGGGTTTGATCAGGATGGCATTGCCGATGCCCTTTTCGATCCCCTCCGCAAGGATCGATACATTGGTGACGAAGAGGTCATCCCCTACAAGCTGTACTTTGTCCCCAAGCACATCGGTAAGCTCTTTCCATCCGTCCCAGTCATCTTCACTGAGGCCGTCCTCGATCGATACGATCGGGTATTTTTCGCATAGGTTGGCATAGTATGCTACCATTTCTGAACTTGTCAGCTCTCTGTTTTCTGATTTGAGCACATATTTGCCTGCATCATTGATCAGTTCGCTTGCAGCAACATCCAGTGCGATGGCGATCTGCTCTCCTGGTTTGTATCCGGCTTTTTCGATCGCCTGCATGATCACCTGGATCGGCTCTTCATTGCTTTTCAGGTTTGGTGCAAATCCACCCTCGTCACCTACTGCGGTACTTTCGCCCATACCGTCGATAATCTTCTTGAGATTGTGGTAGACCTCTGCTGCGGCTCTGAGCCCTTCAGAAAATCTGTCAAAGCCCACAGGCATGACCATATACTCCTGGAAGTCCACAGAGTTGTTCGCATGCTCTCCTCCGTTGATGATGTTGAGCATCGGTACAGGCATCGTCACACCGTTGGCGCCGCCAAGGTATCTGTAAAGCGGCATTTTCATACTTGCAGCCGCTGCACGTGCTACTGCCATAGAGACACCCAGTACGGCATTTGCGCCAAGGTTGCCGTAGTTGTGTGTGCCGTCAAGCTCTTTCATCGTCAGGTCAACTTCTGCCTGGTTGTAGGGACTCATCCCTACCAATGCGTCATAGATCGGCCCGTTTACATTGTCACATGCCTGCTGAACGCCTTTACCCATGTATCTGTCACCGCCGTCACGAAGTTCCAGTGCTTCACGTTTGCCTGTACTTGCTCCGCTTGGTACGATTGCGCTCGCTACTGTTCCGTCACTCAGGCTTACTTTTGCCCTTACGGTAGGATTTCCCCTACTATCCATTACCTCGTCTGCTACGATATCATCGATAAAAACCATCTTTGTCCTTTATGTCTGCAATATACTGTTTTAAATAGTAATATTTTATCGAAATTTTGCTGATAGGTGATTATATTAAATAATCTTATAGCGCAACCTGGCTGATCTAAATGGAACTTTTCCCCATCAGGGCTGCAAAAGTCTATTTCAGGCTTTTCTTTACGCTCCTGACCTCCTCATTGAATCTCTGCAGGGTCTCCGGCTCTACCGTTTTTTGGTATCTGAGCTGATGATAGAGTCTATTGACTGCCGAAAGGGGGATCTGCGCTGATTGTTCAATGCGGCTGAAATAGCGGTTGTGGCTCTCCCCCTGCCGTTTCGGAAGCCCCTGTTTCTCCAGCGCTTCAAGAAGAGTCTGGAGTATGCACTGGATCCTGTCGCGGCATTTCGACCGGCTGAGCAGGTAGAGGGCAAGGATCAGCAACGCAAGCAAGAGGAGAAAAGCAGAAATAAATTTGAGGAGAAAAAGCGTATCGGTTTTCAGGTAGGAGAAGAGCTTTTTTTGGCTCAGGGAACTGTACTCCAGGATCCAGGTATCGATCTGGTATCTAAGATAGTGGAGGTATAGATTGAGTTGTTTCCATCGGGTTTTCTCTCCTCTGTCTATATCCGCGCCGCCTGTCTGCTCTGTATCCCCGATGATGGCGCCGGCAAAGGCGGTGGACTCTACCCGGTGCCACTTTTCATCCAGATAGACTTCAACCCAGGCATGCGCATCGCTTTCCCTGACGATCAGATAGTTCCCTAGACTGTCCGAGCCGTCCGGCCTGTATCCGGTGACGATCCGGCTTGGAATACCGACCATCCTTGCCAGTGTCGCAAAGGCCGCCGCAAAGTGAACACAATATCCCTCTCTCTGATCAAAAAGAAAGCTGTCGGTAGAGTTGTTCAGGTCAAACGGTTTAGGCTTGAGTGTATAGGTAAGCTTTTGTCCCCTGAAAAAGGACCGGACTGCTTCAAGCCTCTGGCGCGGGCCGTTGAACCTGCTTCTGATATCATTCGCCAGGGCCTGTGTACGGGGATCACTTTTGTGGTCATAGTCTAAGGCGATCTTTTCCAGCGTAGCGGGCAGCGGGCTTTTGTAGGATGACTGCAGGAGAGAGCCGGCGTTATAGAGGAAGGTCTCTTTGAGTGGTTCCGGCATTGTGCTCTGAAGATGAAAATCCAGCTGAGCTTTCTCCGGAAGCATCAGGGGTGTATCGAGCAGATAGATCCATCGCTTGTTGGTGGGGTAGAGTGTTACCTTGTAGCCGGTCATCTCCCCTGTCGGCAGGTCAGGGAGAGAAGGGTAGAGCGAAGCGTTTAGAGGCCTCCAGATACGATCGGTTTTTTGGTAAAGTACACTCCCCCTGAAGTAGAGTTGCCCGGCAGACGGTATCTTCTCCTTGAATCCTACCTCCATGACAATACGCTGAGAGGGGACGAGCAGGGCGTTGTTGTCCAGGTGCATCAGCCCGTCATGGCCGCTTCTGTGGACGAGATCTCCTTTAAACCCGTAGCTTGCATGTTCAAAGGAGATACGGGGGAAGAAGATGAAAAAGAGTATCACGATCGGAAGAGAAGCGATATAGAGTTTTGAGGCGACTCTCAGGGAGCGATCAAGATCAGTCTGCATTACCTGCCAGACCAGCATTGTGATCAGGATAAAAACCTCTGCCAGGAGATAGATGAGCATAGGCAGGGAGTAAAAGAAAAAAAGGGTGGTTGCAAGCAGGAGCAGAGGGGAGATCTTGAGATAAAAATTGACCTCTTCCGTCAGCCGCTGCAGTGCAATGGCGATGAGCAGCAGATAGATCATCAGCTCGACAAAGAGTTTGAGACGAGAAAGCCCCGCAAAGTTGAAGCTGCCGTAGAGGGAGAAAAAAATCGCGGCTGCACCTGCCAGAGCAACCGCCGTGAGTGTGACCGCGGTAGGTTTCTTGCCGATCAGCAGAAGTACCAGTACCAGAAGCAGGAAAAAGAGTATCGGAAGCTTGATGAAAAACAGCAACGGCAAAAGTGTTGCCGAATAGGCGATATCCAGTGACCTTAGGAGCGTCGGTCTAGAAGAGAGCAAGTTTTTCAAGTATTGCATCGGTCGACATCCTTTTTGAGTCCAGGTGTTCGTGGGGCAGCTGTACCTGAAAGTCCAGATTTTGTGCTTCACACTCGAGTATCCAGCGTGTGAGCTGTGAAAGTCTGGCTTCATCATTTTGCCCCGCTGTATAAAAGTCAAAGTGCAGCCGTTCCAGCGGTATCTCATGGGTAAATTTCTTCATGGCACTCTCTCCCTTGGCGACGGAGGGCCAGTGTATCTTGCCCAGAGGGGCATCGCCGGAGTGCGGCGAGATGCCTTCAAAATCGCTCTCCAGCCCGTAACGTCCCTTTTGGCGGCTTAGAAACGTCTCCAGGCTGCTGCCTTCGGGGCGGGGATAGACCACCCTATGTGCAGAGAGGTCAAGGGGAAGAAGAAAGCGTATGGTGGCCAGGGGGAAGAGGCTCTCAAGCGAGCAAGCACCGATCTCAAGCTTTCCCCTCCGCTTAGGGGTATAAGAGAGCGCAAGTATCTCCCTGCTCTGTGCTTTGAGCGAGGGGACAAAAAGGCTCTGCCCCATACACTCAAGCTTCAGGGCGTAGCTTTCGGTACTTTTGCTGTTGGTCAGTGCCAGGTAGATCGTCGATCCTTTTTTGGCAAAAAGCCTGTCGGAACCCTGGTAGGCAAGTGCGAGATCCGCCATATTGTATATCCCGAAAGGCGAGGCGACAAATGCCAGCGCAAAGACAAAGAAAAGGAGGATATAGACCAGGTTGAAGTTGTGCATATAGGCTTCAAGGAAAAGCCCGAAGAGGAGCAGCACGACAAGCAGAGAGCCGAGGGTGGCCTTTTGCTTCAGGTGTTTACGCGTCTGGCTGAGTGTTTGAAGTGATAACATCTCTGATGCGCTCCAGGATCGTCCTGCCCTCTTTGAAGTGCAGCCTGTGCAGGCAGACATAGGGGGCAACCGCGGTCACATCATCGGGAATCGCATAGTCCCTGCCGTGCAGGCAGGCCCAGGAGCGTGTCATCTGGGCCAGTGCCAGCGCACCCCTTGTGGAGAGGCCGTGCGTAAAGTGCACCCCGTTTCTGCTCAGAGCGATGATCGCCTGCAGGTAATCGAGCAAAGCATCGCTCAGATGTACTCGATCGACTCTTTCCTGTATCTCTTTGATCTCTTCGGGCGTAATGTGGGTACCGGGAGGAAGCGTTCTGGGCTTTTTCTGTGCGAGGATCTCTCTCTCCGCTTCACGGGCGGGGTAGCCGATGCTCATCGCACAGATAAACCGGTCCAGCTGGGAATCTGGCAGCTTGAATGTGCCGACCTCCTCATAGGGGTTCTGTGTCCCCATCACGAAAAAAGGCTGCTGCAGTTCATAGCGCTTCCCGTCGACTGTGATGCTGTCCTCCTCCATCGCCTCAAGGAGTGCCGACTGGGTTTTGGGCATCGAACGGTTGATCTCATCGGCCAGCAGGAACTGGGTGAAGATCGGCCCTTGTCTGAAGATAAACTCTGCTTGTTTCTGATTGAAGTAGTTGACCCCGAGGATATCCGAAGGGAGGAGGTCGGAGGTGAACTGAATGCGGCTGAACTCCAGCCCCAGCAGCGAAGCCAGCGCTTTGGCAAGTGTTGTCTTCCCCACGCCGGGGATATCTTCAACCAGCAGGTGCCCCTTGGCGAAAAAAGCGGCCAGTGCCAGGGTAATGCTCTCTTCTTTCCCATAAAGTACGGATGCTACGGCTTTGACCAGGGGCAAAAATCTCGCATCCAGTCCGTTCATCATTGTTCCTCGGTGACATCTTCGCGATGTTTACACTTAAAACACTCATAAACTTCTTTTCCCCGGAGTGTTTTTTTGCCCATCAGGTAGTTACACTCGGGACATTTTTTGTCTACCGGTTCGAAGTTGGCGATAAACTTACATTTGGGATAGTTGGTGCATCCGTAGAATTTTCCGCGTTTCCCCTCTCTCTCCTGGAGTTTTCCTCCGCATTCAGGGCAGGGAACATCCAGCTCTTTGGGCGGGGTGAGGGGTTTGGCATTTTTGCATTTTGGGTAGGCCGAACATGCCAGAAACTTCCCGCGGCGGGAATCTTTGATCACCATCGGTGCGCCGCACTTGTCGCATTTCACATCAGTCTCTTCGGGCTGTTCAGGTTCGCTGCCGTCGGTGTTTTTGGTGTATTTGCATGTAGGGAAGTTGCTGCATGCGATAAACTCCCCGTAGCGTCCTTTTCTCAGCAGCAGCTCCGCCCCGCATTTGGGACACATCTCGCCGGTGGGTGTCGCCACCTTAAGGCTTTTGATGTTCTTTTTTCCCTCTTCTATCTTCTGCATGAATGGGGTATAAAACGCTTTGAGTACCTTCTGCCACTCCTTTTCCCCTTCCGCGATCTCGTCAAGCACCTCTTCCATATTGGAGGTGAAGTCGCTGTCAACAATCTCGGGGAAGTGCTCCTCAAGCATCTCTGTAACGGTAAATGCCACTTCTGTCGGGTGGATACGCTTTTTTTCGATTTCGATATATTTGCGCTGCTGCAGGATCGTCACGGTCGGTGCATAGGTACTCGGACGTCCGATACCCAGTGACTCAAGCTTTTTGATAAGGCTTGCCTCGTTATAGCGTGCCGGAGGTTCGGTAAAGTGCTGTTCCTGCTTGATATCATCCAGACTCACGCTCTCCCCCTGGGTGAGTTCGGGCAGGAGTTTGTCTTTTTCCGTGTATCCTGTCACTCTGTAGAAACCGTCAAAAAGGAGTTTTCTTCCGCTCGCCTTGAAGAGTGTCTTATCGCCCCGGAAAAGGATCGTCTGGGATTCCAGCTGCGCTTCGGTCATCTGGCAGGCGAGGAAACGGTTATAGATCAGGGTATAGAGCTTCAGTTCATCCCCGGAGAGATACTGCGCGGCTGTTTTTGCATCGAAATGTACATTGGTCGGACGGATCGCTTCGTGGGCCTCCTGTGCTCCCTTGGATTTGGTGACATAGCTTTTGGCTTTGGAGGGAAGATACTTCTCCCCGAAATGGCTTTTGATATACTCTCTGGCACTCTCTACCGCCTCTTTGGCTAGGTTCATACTGTCCGTTCTCATATAGGTGATGACCCCGGTAACCCCCTGGTCGGTTTTCACACCCTCGTAGAGTTTCTGTGCGATCATCATCGTCTTTTTGGGGGAGAATCCCAGCTGTGTTGAGGCAGACTGCTGCAGGGTTGAGGTCATGAACGGCGGAGGGGTCTTCGTCTTTCTTGTCGTTGTCTCTATCGACAGTACTTTGAAGTTTTCACTCTTGGCGGTAGTTGTGATCTTTGTGGCTTCGGCTTCATTTTTGATCGTCAGTTTTTCGATCTTGAGACCGTCAAACTCATAGATGGAGGCATCGATATCCTTCTGGAACTTCGCATCGATTGTCCAGTACTCTTCGGGCTTGAAGGCTTTGATCTCCCGTTCTCTGTCTACGACCAGTTTGAGCGTGGAGCTCTGTACCCTTCCCGCACTCAGGCCCTTTTGGATCTTGCTGGCAAGCAGAGGCGAGAGTTTATACCCTACGATACGATCAAGCATACGTCTGGTCTGCTGCGCATCCACGGAGTCCATATCGACACGGCGCGGGTTTTCCAGCGCATGGATGATCGCGCTTTTGGTGATCTCATGGAAGACAATACGGGGAAGTTCGGTAGGATTTTTTCCGATCGCCATCGCGATATGGTATCCGATCGCTTCTCCCTCGCGGTCCTCATCGGTCGCGATATAGACGGTCTCAGCTTCTTTGGCAAGCTTCTTGAGCTCTTTGACTGTGGCGCTGGCATCTCTGGGGATAGAGTATTTGGGGACAAGGTCACCCGTCTCATCGTCAACCGTAATGCCGAAGGTACTTTTGGGAAGGTCCCGGATATGCCCTTTGGAGGCAATGACCTTGTACTCTTTGTTCAGGAAATTGGTGATGGTTCTTGCTTTTGCAGGTGACTCAACGATAATTAAATTTTTCATAGATACTTACTTTATAGTGTGGTATGATTTCTGGCATTGTAACACAAGTTAATTAGGAATTAAGAATGAGGAATTAAGAATTTGGAAATGAGAAGTGAGGAAGCGGAGGTTTCTCGGGCCGGGCGCACCCGTCCCAAAACTATGACTGTTTGAGGATACGCGGCAGCGTGATCCCTCTTTGGCTCTGATACTTCCCTTTGCGGTCCGAGTAGGTGGTTTCGCACTGCTCATCCCCTTCCAGGAAGAGTACCTGGGCGATACCTTCGTTTGCATAGATCTTCGCGGGAAGCGGCGTGGTATTGGAGATCTCTATCGTGATATGCCCTTCAAAACCCGGTTCAAAAGGTGTGACGTTGACGATGATCCCGCATCGTGCATAGGTGCTTTTCCCCAGACAGATCGCCAGCGTATCGCTGGGCATCTTGAAATACTCCACGGTACGCGCCAGGGCAAAAGAGTTCGGCGGTACGATGCAGACATCGCCTTTGTGGTCTACGACATTGTTTTCATTGAAGTCTTTGGGGTCGACCACCTCGGCGTTGATGTTGGTAAAGATCTTAAACTCGTCCGCCACCCTGATGTCATATCCGTACGAGCTCAGTCCGTAACTGACAACCCCTTCGCCCACCAAGCCTTCGCAAAAAGGGGTGATCATCGCTTCATTCAGTGATTTTTCACGTATCCACTTGTCAGATTTCAGTCCCATACTTTTCCTTATTTTCTTATAAATTCAATCGTTGCGCCGGTACGCATCTTTTTGAAGTAGTCTTTGAGCGCTTTCTCCCGCTGTTCCTGCATCCATTTTCCGGCAAGCAGGGGCTTGACCTCTTCAAATGACATTTGTGATTGACCGTTTTTGGAGAGTACCCTGTAGAGGATATAGCGGTCCCCTGCGTTCAGCGGCTGTGTAAATCCCCCGTTGGGTGTCTGAAGCATCATCTGCAGCATGGTCGGGTTGAGCGCGGCGGTATCCATTTCTGCCTCTTTCCCTTCTATCCCCTCTCCGGTCTGCATAAATGATTCCAGCTTTTTTTGGGTAGAGGCGCTGTACTCGATCACGCTGATCGATGCAGGGATGATAAACTCATTTTGATGCTCCCGATAGTATGCCATCAGCGTCTCATCTGTTGCATGGGGCATCTCTTTGGCCACTTTCTGGGCAAAAAACTTCTCTTTTTTCATCGCCTTCAGGATAGATGAGCGGTATTGTGTCCATGAGGTCCCCTGTTCTTTGAGGACCTTCTGCATTTTCGGCACCGTGATATTGTTCTGTTTGGCGATCATCTCGATCTTCGCATCAACATCGCTTTCGGGTACCTGGATGTCCCTGACGGCAATCTGCTGGAGCCTGTCCTGTATCAGGATATCGACCGCCTCTTTTTTGGAGACCTTCATCTGCTCCTGCACCGCCCGTATCTCGGCAGTCGTGATCGCTTCACCATCCACAGTGACTGCAACGGCATCGAGTACTTTCGCTTCAGAGAGAGAAAGAAGCAGACTTAGTATAAGTGTGATTTTTTTTAACATATAATGATCAGTCCTGGTTTAATTTTGAAAATTATAACATAAAGGGGTAAATTATATGGATAGGGAATTTGATCATAGAATTATTTGACATAAGATATAGAAAAGTATACAATAGAGATTCAATCATTGAATGAATACAAAATAAGAGTTTCCATGCAAGTCACACCAGAAGAGAAAGATCACCTGCAGGTCATGCAGCATATCGAGAGATGCAGCTCCCAAAAAGAGCTGGCACAGAACGTAGGCTTCAGTGTCGGGAAGGTGAACTATGTCATCAAAGCCCTGCTAGAGAAGGGCTACGTGAAGATGAACAAGTTCGTCAAAGCGGAAGATAAAAGAGCCTACCGTTACCTCCTCACCAAAGAAGGGCTGAAAAAGAAAATCGGTCTTACCGAGGCGTTTATAGAGGTGAAGAAGCGTGAGTATGAGGTGTTGCAGGAAAGTTTAGAGAAAGATAAAAGTCTATATGAAAATCATAGGGGAATAGAAAAATGAAAGGTATTATTTTGGCTGGGGGAAGTGGTACAAGGCTGTATCCTATCACAAGAGGAGTCTCGAAACAATTAACTCCAATCTATGATAAACCGATGATCTACTATCCTCTTTCAGTTTTGATGTTGGCAGGTATTAAGGAAGTTCTGATCATTACAACACCACAAGATCAAGTATCTTTCCAAAACCTTTTAGGGGACGGGAAAGACCTTGGTATGCGATTTGAGTATATTGTCCAACCATCTCCTGACGGTCTTGCACAAGCATTTTTACTTGGAGAAGAGTTCTTAAATGGCGATGATGTTTGTTTGGTTTTGGGCGATAATATCTTTTATGGACATGGCCTTACTCAACTTTTAGCATCCAGTATAAAAAATGTAAAAGAAGAAAAGAAAGCTACTGTGTTCGGATATTATGTACGTGACCCTGAGAGATACGGTGTTGCAGGATTTGATGAAAATGGCAATGTGACTTCAATTGAGGAAAAACCAAAAAATCCAAAATCAAACTATGCGGTTGTGGGATTGTACTTTTACCCGAACGATGTTGTAGAAAAAGCAAAAAAAGTGAGACCTTCAGATCGTGGTGAACTTGAAATCACTACACTTAATGCGATGTATCTACACGAAGAAAGACTCAAAGTGGAACTTATGGGAAGAGGTTATGCGTGGCTGGATACTGGTACGCATGAAAGTTTGTTGGAAGCAAGCCAATTTATCCAAACCATAGAAAACAGACAATCTCTGAAAGTAGCATGTCTTGAAGAGATAGCGTATGAGATGGGTTACATCTCAAAAGAGAAACTACTTGAACTTGCGGAACCTTTAAAGAAAAATCAATATGGTCAATACATGATTACCAGAGCAAATCAACCAAGGGTTTTAAATAAATGAATTTTACAAGAACCTCTATTTTTGATGTAGTAATAATTGAACCAGTAGTTCATGGTGATCATAGAGGATATTTTGTAGAGACTTTTCGAGAAGATAAATTAGAAGCATTTTTGGGCTACAAGATAAACTTTTGTCAGGATAATGAGTCAAAAAGCTCTAGAGGGGTACTTCGGGGGTTGCATTATCAACTGCCGCCTTTTGTTCAAACAAAACTCGTAAGAGTAATACAAGGAAAAGTTTTAGATGTTGCGGTGGACATTAGAAAAAATTCTCCTACATTTGGGCAATATGTTGCCGTTGAATTAAGTGCAGAAAACAAAAGACAACTATTGGTGCCTCGCGGCTGTGCCCATGGTTTTGTGGTGCTTGAAGATAATACAGTATTTGCTTACAAAGTAGACAGCTACTATTCACCGGAATGCGATAGGGGTATCGCCTTTGATGATCCCGATATCGGTGTCGATTGGCAGCTTCCGCATGAAGAGTTGAACCTCTCAGCAAAAGACAGAGTACAGCCAAAGCTTACAGAGACTGATGATCTGTTTGAGTATGGAGTAGACTACTATGGCTAATATCCTGGTCACCGGAGCAAATGGACAGATTGGAAGTGAGATTAGAGAACTCTCTTCAAGTGATACAGAGACCTATTTTTTTACAGATAGAGAAACACTTGATATTACAAATAAAGCAAAAGTAAAAAGCTTTATAGAAGACAATAGTATCGATACTATCATAAACTGTGCAGCCTATACAGCAGTGGACAGGGCAGAAGAAGATCAAACAAGTGCAGATGCTGTTAATCATCAAGCTGTTAAGAATTTAGCTCAAATAGCAAAAGAGAACAATATTAAGCTAATCCATGTAAGTACTGATTATGTATTTAACGGTCAGAACTTCAGACCTTATGTAGAAACAGATCCAACAGATCCACAAGGGGTATATGGAGAAACTAAACTTGCAGGTGAAAAAGCGCTTCAAGCGACCAACCCTAAAAATTCTATCATTATCCGTACATCTTGGGTCTATAGCAGTTATGGAGCCAACTTTCTCAAGACGATGTTAAGACTTGGTAAAGAGAGAGATGAGCTTGGAGTGATTTTTGATCAGGTAGGTACACCAACATATGCACGTGATCTGGCAGAAACTATCCTTGAGATTTTGCCAAAGGTTGCTAATGAACAGGTAGAGGTCTATCACTACTCAAATGAAGGGATATGTTCCTGGTATGATTTTGCCAAAGCGATCTTTGAACTCTCAAATATTAAGTGCAATGTTAAGCCAATAGAGACTAAGGAGTATCCGACTCCAGCAACTCGGCCACACTATAGTTTACTAAATAAGGCAAAGATAAAGAGTGAGTATAGCATTGCCATACCTTATTGGCGGGAGAGTTTAGTGGAGTGTTTACAAATAATGGGAGAGAGACAATAATGTTCAATAATGAAAATAAAACTATCCTAGTTACTGGATGTGCCGGGTTTATAGGTTCAAATTTTGTTCCTTATTTTGTAGATAAGTATGAGAACTACAATATTGTTAATTTGGACTTTTTGACATATGCGGGTAACCTTGAAAATCTCAAAGAAGTAGAAGATCATCCAAGATATAAGTTTATCAAAGGGGATATCTGCAATCGTGAATTGGTAGAGTTTATATTCGATGAATATGATGTAAGAGGAGTGATCCATTTCGCAGCAGAGTCCCACGTAGATAACTCTATCAAAAACCCGGGTGTATTTGTAGAGACCAATGTCAATGGAACCTTCACTCTTATTGACGTAGCCTATAAAAAATGGATGGAGAAACCGTTTACTTATAAAGATGGTTATCAAGGGTGTAGATTTCACCATATTTCAACTGATGAAGTATACGGTACACTCAGTGATGATCCAAATGATCTCTTTACGGAAGAGACACCTTGTGCACCAAACTCTCCTTATTCAGCATCTAAAGCTTCTTCGGATATGATCGTCAGAAGCTACCAGGAGACTTATGGACTTAACACTGTGATCACCAACTGTTCGAACAACTATGGTCCGAAACAGCATAATGAGAAACTGATTCCGACGATTATTAGAAATGCTCTGGCAGGCAATCCTATCCCTATCTATGGTGACGGGAAAAATATCCGTGACTGGCTCTATGTCCTCGACCACTGTAAAGGGATCGATCTGGTTTATCATACCGGTAAAGAAGGAAATGTCTATAACATCGGGGGAAGAAATGAAAGGACGAACCTTCAGATAGTCGATCGTATCTGTGAGATACTGGATGAAAAAGTACCACTATCCTCCCGTCATTCTCAACTTGATCGGGAATCTAAGAAAGAGATCAACTCCTACAAAGAGCTTATCACATTTGTAGAGGACCGTGCAGGACATGACAGACGTTATGCTATTGATGCGACAAAACTCGAGAATGAGCTTGGCTGGAAGGCAGATGAGAATTTTGATACCGGGATAGTAAAAACGATTGAATGGTATTTGAAAAAATATAATTTAGGAAAATGATATTTTGATAAATAAAATAAAATCTCTAACCAATACAGAAGACAAAAGAAGACTATTATCAAACTTTTTTTCTCTTTCAGTTTTGCAAGGGGCAAACTACATTCTCCCGCTTATCACACTTCCTTATCTGGTGCGGGTTTTGGGTGTAGAGTATTTTGGTCTTTTGGCATTTGCTACTGCTACAGTTGCTTATTTCCAAATTCTTACAGACTATGGATTTAATCTAACCGCAACAAGAGAGGTAAGTATCCATAGGGACAACAAAGAAAAAGTGATAGAGATTTTTTCATCTGTTATGACTATTAAATTTATGCTTATGTTTGTATCGTTTTTGCTACTTACTGTTTTGGTATTTAGCTTTGAGAAGTTTAGTAAAGATGCTTTGGTTTATTTGCTCACATTTGGAACAGTTATAGGTCAAGTGCTTTTCCCTGTTTGGTTTTTTCAGGGTATGGAGAGGATGAAATACATCACTTACCTAAATATCCTCTCAAAAGTGATATTTACTATAGCTATCTTTGTATTTGTGCATGAGCAGAGTGATTATTATCTTGTACCACTTCTTACTTCTATTGGATTTTTAGTAGCAGGAATTTGGTCGCTTTATTTGGTAAAAAAAAAGTTTGATGTAAGTTTTACTTTTCAAAAAGTTGAAACTATAAAGCATTATTTGGTTAATGGATGGGATATCTTCATGCAAAGATTTTATGTATCTCTTTATACAACAACTAATTTAATTATATTAGGTGTTTTTACTAATAATACAGTTGTTGGATATTATTCAATTGCATCAAAAATCATAGAGATATTTAGACAATTTTTTACAATAATTTCTCAAGTATTTTTTCCATATTTTGCAAAAAAATTTAGTGAAAATCAATATGCTGCATTTTTAATATTATTTAAAATCTCAAAATACATGCTTTTATTAAGTACTATTTCATTTATTTTAATTTTAATTTTTGGAGAATATATAGTCGCTTTCATTTCAGGTGAACATATTTATGAATCTATAGAATTATTAAATATATTAACTATAGGGGTAATAATTGTCCCTTTCTTTTCTTTATATACATCAGCATTAGTTTCAATTGGATATTCAAAAGACTTAAATAAAATTGCTAGAAATAGTGTAGTTATTAGTATTCCACTCTCGTTATTACTTATATATCATTATGAAGCCGTGGGTCTTGCTTGTTTAGTTGTAATTTTGCAATATTATATAGCTAGTCATTATTTTTATTTATTACATAACTATTATAAAACTGAAATACAAGTGAGTAAAAAATGAATAAAAAATTAAATATCTTGTTCACTGGAGATTTTGCTCCATGTAGAAGATTTGAAAAAATAATATTGGAAAAAAAAGAACAGGTTTTTAGAGATGCACTCCCTTTAATACAAAAAGCAGAAATATCTTTTGTGAATTTAGAGTGTCCACTTACAACTTATGATGAAGCTATAGAAAAATCTGGACCACCTATCAAAGCAGATCCAAAGTGTGTAGAAGCTCTTAAAAGTTTCAGCATTATAGGACTAGCAAATAATCATGTGATGGACTTTGATAAAAAAGGACTAGAAGACACACTCAAAGCATGTGAATCTATAGGTGTACCATCTGTTGGAGCAGGAACAGATATAAAAGAAGCACAAAAGTTTCAAATAGTAGAAAAAGATGGATTTAAAGTTGCTTTTATAGCTTTAGCAGAACATGAGTTTAACCAAGCAGATGAAAATAGAGCTGGATCAGCACCCATTGATGCAGTGGATAACTATCATCAGATAATGCAAGCAAAAGAAGAAGCTGATATGGTTATAGTTACACTTCATGCTGGAAATGAATACTTTCCATATCCTCGACCAAATCTTAGAAAGTTGTGTCATTACTATATTGACTTGGGTGTAGAAGCTGTAGTGTGTCATCATCCACATGTTCCTGGGGCTTATGAGTACTACAATGCTAAACCGATCTTTTACTCTATAGGAAATCTGATATTTGATAATACTAACCCACCAAAAGGATGGAATGAAGGATATATGGTAAGCTTAAAGATAGACAAAGAGCAAAAAAGTATTTCACATGTAGAGCTACTGCCTTATGAACAATCTATAGAAATAGATGGATTAAAGCTTTTAGAAGGCAAGAAAAAAGAAGAGTTTTTAAATCGTATCGAAAACTATAAACAAACCTTAGAAGATGAACTAAGCTATAAACAAGAGTGGCAAAAGTTTGTCCAAAAGCAGGCAGATAGCTATATACTAAGACAATATGTCCCTAATATTTTTAAAGGAGCGGGGTTTTTAGCTAAAAAAATATCTTTTGTTAATCTTTTATTTAAGTCAAAAAATATACTTGATAAACTTAATCTTATTAGATGTCAATCTCATCATGAACTTTTGAAAGCTTCTATGGAGTTAAAAAATGAAAAATAAATTAAAATATTTTTATAATAATTCAAAACTAGGATTTTATTTATTATATCTTCCTAAAAAAGTAAGAGATTCTATTGTTTTGATAAAAAATAATAGACTAACCGATCAAGAATATATCCAGAAAAGATACAAAGAATGTCTTCAAAGAAATGTTAATCTTAAAAATCCTACACTTTTTACAGAAAAAATACAGTGGCTTAAATTAAATGATAGAAATGATTTATATACGAAATGTGCAGATAAATATTTAGTAAGAAATTATGTCGAAGAAAAAATAGGCTCTCAATATTTGATTCCTTTAGTATCTATGACAGAAGATTTTAACGATGTAAATCAAGATAAACTACCTGATTATCCAGTGATTATAAAAACAACTCACGACAGTGGAGGAACTTTTATTGTAAATGACAAAAAAACTTTTGATTTTAAAAGACTTCAAGGAGAACTATCTCAAAGACTAAAAAACAACTTTTATTATCTAAATAGAGAATGGGAATACAAAAACATAAAACCTAGAATCATAGTAGAAAAATTACTTAAAGATGATAGTGGAAATAAACAACTGAATGATTATAAGATTTATTGTTTTCATGGTAAACCTATGTTTATACAAACTATTTTCGATAGAGGAGTAGAAACTAAAGAAGATTGGTATGATAGAAATTGGAAATTGTTAGATGTTTATTATTTCTCTCCTCTTAAAAAACATGTAGAAAAACCTCAAGTTTTAGAAGAGCTATTGAGTGTTGCAGAAAAATTGTCTCAAGACTTTCCTTATGTAAGAGTAGATTTGTATGTTGTAAACAATCAGATATATTTTGGTGAATTGACTTTTAGACCTTATGGTGGATTTATGAAATTTGTTCCTGAGTCTTTTGATGTAGAGTTAGGACAACATTTGAATATAAAGAATGAAAAAGAAGGATTTATATCATGAATTTATACTGTGTGGTTTGCAAAAATGGGATTATGCCTCATGAAGCAAAAGAGTTGATTTTATCATTACCTTTAGACGAAACATTAAATAATAGATTTCCTTCTGAAAATCCAGCTTCTAATCTTTATAACTTGGAAGTTTTTAAAAAAGGTTCTATGGCAGAGTGTCAAAAATATCTTGATAATACACCTGAAAAAATTAAGCATCTATTTTTATGTTGAACTTGTAGATGATGATGTGAAGTTGATATAAGTGATGAAAAATAAACTTGTAGTATATACAGCTCTTTTGGGGAATTATGATGATTTGATAGATCCAAAAGAAAAATTTGAAGAATGTGATTTTATTTGCTTTACAGATCAAGAACATTTACAATCAGATATTTGGGAAATAAGGATAATCGAAGAGTGTGATTTATCGCCAAATATGATGAATAGAAAATACAAAATACTTCCGCATCTGTTTTTGGGTGAGTATGAATCGAGTTTGTATGTGGATGCAAACATTGCTATTCTTGGAAATCCTCTGGAACTAGTAAATAAATATTTAACAAAATACGATATGGCAGTGCCAAAACACTTTGCAAGAGCTTGTGTTTATGCTGAAGCAAAAGAATGTGTGATACTTGGTAAAACAAAATATCAAGAGACAAAAAATCAGATGAATATATATGAAAATGAAGGTTTTCCAGTAAACTTTGGACTTGGCGAAAACAATATAATTTTTAGAAAACATAAGAATGAAAAGATTGTAAAACTCATGAATGATTGGTGGAATGAGCTAAACACTCAAACCAAAAGAGACCAATTGAGCTTGGCTTATGTATTGTGGAAAAATGGTGAGAAGTTTAACTATATGGATGAGAGTGCTAGAGGGAATAGATATTTTAAAATAAAACCTCATAGTGGTGTTTTGATTGAAAACTGTAGAATTTATAATTATATAATTTATAAAATACATAACTATCCAAATATAGCATCGTATATGAAGTATATAGCTGCAATTGTATTCAAGCTTTGTAAATTATTTCGACAAAATAGGATAAATAATGCAAAATGAACTCGTCTCAATAGCTATGGCAACATATAACGGTGAGAAGTACTTAAAAGAACAATTAGATAGTATTTATAATCAAACTTATAAAAATATAGAAGTAATAGTGTGCGATGATTACTCAAGTGATAAAACAATTGAGATCCTTGAAGAGTATAGTAAAAAATACGGATTGAAATATTATGTAAATGAAAAAAATTTAGGATTTAAAAAAAACTTTCAAAAAGCCATAAACTTGTGTAATGGAGAATATATAGCACTTGCTGATCAAGATGATATATGGGTAGAAAATAAATTAGAGGTTTTAGTAAAAAATATAGGTGGGTTTTCACTCATACATAGTGCATGTAGTTTGATAGATGAAAGTTCTAAAGAAATATCTCCATTATGGATTAAGCAAGATGATTTTAGACATTCATTTCCAAAATTTATATTTGGTAATACAGTCACAGGATGTACAGTACTTTTGAAACGAGAATTATTAAAAAATGCTTTTCCTATACCTAGTGGTGAAAAATATCATGATTGGTGGCTAGCACTGTTGGCTACTAAAATGGATGGAATTACCTATTGTGACAAAGCACTTGTAAAATATCGACAGCATAGCACTCAAGATACAGGTGCACATGTGGATAGTATCTTATCAAGAATGGTTAGATATTATCAAAGCCTTTTCTCTAAACAAAATTCAAAAAGATATTTCATGTCTCGGCAGCAAGTACTTAGGTTAAAATCTTTTGTTAATGAAAAAAATGAACTATTTAACTCTAATGAATTGGATACTATTCAAGATGCAATTACTTATTATAATAATTATATAAACAACTTTATTCATTTTAAGAATTTTTTAATAAGTTTAAAGTATCACAAGGATATGTACCCACTTTGCAAATTTTATATGAAAAATATTTTTCGTGATTTGATTGGTTGATGAAAGTCTTACATAGTAAAGGTTATTCAATGTTTAAGCACCAAAATTATAATGAAAAAGAAAAAGGTTTTTGATGAAACAAATATACTCAATACTTGTAGCATATAATCCGGACTTAGAAGAGTTAAATCAAGCGATTGAAAGGCTCAAGCTTCAAACAAACATAGTTATAGTCTGTAATAACTCAGATGATAATGTAAAGTTTGATGATAAACAAATTAAAGTATTTAATTTTGGTGAAAATTTAGGTATTGCAAAAGCTCAAAGTATTGGAATGAAATGGGCTTTTGAAAATGGTGCAGATTTTATACTTCAGATGGACCAAGATAGTATTTTAGAAGATAAAACAGTTGAAAGACTACTACAAAGTTATGACGAACTTATATCTAAAGGATATAAAGTAGGAGTAATTGGTCCACGACACTATGATAAAGTAACTCATGAAGTTGATGAAGCAAGAATTATTAAAGGTGACACTATAGAAGGTACAAACTATACTGTCATACATGCAACTCTCAGTTCTGCTAGTTTAATACCAAAAGTTGCTTATGAAACTGTTGGTGGTATGGAAGATGGTCTTTTTATAGATGCTGTTGATTATGAATATTGTTGGAGACTAAAAACTAAAGGCTTTTTAACGATTAGAGATAATGATATCTTATTAGGACATCGAGTAGGTGATGGTAAAAAACAAATATTAGGAAAAATTGATGCTAGAATTCCCTCTCCAATAAGGCACTATTATCATATAAGAAATCTATTTTTATTGCTTTTTAGAGGATATGTGCCTTTATATTGGAAGCTTTCAAATCTAGCCAAACTGGTTATAAAGTTAGTAATTTATCCTTTTATATTTGAAGATGGAAAAATTAGGTTTAAATATATGATAAAAGGTATAAGAGATGGTATTTTACAAAAATATGGAAGAATAGATAATGCGAGTAGGAAGTGGAAAATTTGATTATGAAGCTATGCCAACTGATAATATTCTTAGCTTTTCACTAGATAGTATCCAAAAGCTTGACGTACCTTTTGCTTCTTTGGATATTGTTGTCAAAGACAATACCCCCCAATGCCTATAGAGTATTAAATAGTCCATTTTGGGCTCTTGACTGCCTTACATGGGAAAGTTTATTATGAATTTGATAGTAGTAAGTGGAATCAAAGGAAAAAAAGAGGGAAGTTGATTACTTTTTTGCTGAAGCTTTGGTTTCATTTATTATTAAAGAGTAAAAACAGAATATATTTTCCTCTGAAGTAAGAATATTTTTTTGGATACCAATATATTTGAAAGTGAAAAGTTTCGATATGATTTAAAATATATGCAAAGCTTTTTAGAAGTTTGTAATGATAAAGTCAAAAGAATTTGAGTATCTCTTTGGATGATAATAGAGAATATGGAATATAAAAAACAGTTTGGATCAACTAAGTGGCAAGATAAATAAAATGGAGCGTATTAAAAAATGAATTTCTCAGTTTTAATGTCAATTTATCATAAAGAAAAGCCAGAATATTTCAACAGAGCTATGCAAAGTATTTGGGATGAACAAACTATAAAACCAAATGAAATAGTATTAGTTCAAGATGGACCACTTACAAAAGAGCTACATATAGAGATAGATAAATGGAAGGTAAAAATAGGTGAATCTTTTCAAACTGTACCATTAGAAAAAAATGTAGGCTTAGGTGGTGCTTTAAATATAGGGATACAAAATTGTACTTATGAACTTATAGCTAGAATGGATACGGATGACATAGCATGTCCGGGAAGATTTAAAAAGCAGTTAGAGGTGTTCCATAGTGATCAAGAGCTTGGTGTATGTGGATCATGTATAGGTGAATTTTCCGAAGATGAAAATAGTGTTTCCTCTTTTAGAATAGTACCTGAAGATACAAAAGCGATTTATACATTTGCTAAAAAAAGAAATCCTATGAATCATCCATCAGTAATGTTTAAAAAAGATATTGTTGTCAAGCTGGGAGGGTATGGTAATTACTATTTCGCTCAAGATTATCATTTATGGGTTAAGCTCTTATTAAATGATGTGAAGTTCTATAATATTCAGGAAGTATTGGTTCTCATGAGAGCAGGTGAGAGTCAAACAAAGCGTCGTTCAGGATATAAATATGCAATGAATGAATTTAAAATTTACAAAAGTTTTTATGAACAGAATTTTTTGAATTTTTTTGAATTTTTTGCAGCGGTTTTTTTACGTATGACTATTAGGTTACTACCAGTGAATTTAGTAGTGTTTGTTTATAGGGTACTTAGATATAATAAAAGTCAACAAGGAGAGTTAGGTGAATGTAAGTTTAAGTAAAAAAAATGTTTTTCTACTATTAATAGTGGCATACTTTTTCAGTTTTCTGATCCGTATGATATGGGTCTGGCAGTTCCAGGATAACCCCAACTTTTACTGGAACGATCAGATCATGATCAATACCAATGACGGTTACTTCTTTGCAGCCGGTGCGCAGCAGGCGCTTTTTGATATGCATCAGCACAACCCGAGGATTCCGGATATCTACAGCTACGGGATGGTCTTTTTGACGACCTGGCTGGTCAAGCTGACCCCTTTGAGTCTGGAGACGGTGACGCTGTATCTGCCGGCTGTGATCTCAAGCTTGGTGGTAATCCCCGTTATCTTGATCGCAAGGTTATATGGTCAGGCGCTTTGGGGATTTTTCGCTGCGTTGCTGGGGTCGATCGCATGGAGCTACTATAACCGTACGATGGTCGGGTACTATGATACCGATATGTTCTCCGCGATGGCGCCGATGTTCATCTTGTACTTTCTGATGAAGAGTACGATCGATTTCAACCTGCGCAGTGCATTGTATGCGGCGATAGCGATCTCCATCTACCCGTTTCTGTATGACCAGGGGGCATCGATCATCTATGCGATGGGGATCATCTATGGGCTCTATCTTGTCTGGTATCACAGAGAAGAGAAGCTGACCTACAGCTCACTTCTGCTGGTATTCCTTGCGATGATCCCTTTCGGGCTGCCTGCTCCCTATGAGTATCTGGCGCATATCGCATTGGTCGTAGCGGCGTTTATCGTACTCTCCAAAACACCGATATCTCAAAAATATCTTATGGGCGCGTCCGCGGCAGCATTTATCGCTCTGCTCTTTTTTGGAAATGTTTTTGGCATTATCCTGGGCAAGATGATGAGCTATATGGCCACGGGAACGAAAGCTGAAGGGCTCCATTTTTACGGCGTGCATCAGACAGTAAGAGAGGCGGGGAAGATCCCGTTTGATGTGTTTGCCGAGCGTATCAGCGGTTCGGTGCCCGGATTGATCGTGGCAATGCTGGGGTACCTACTGTTGGTCGTGAAGCACCGTGCCTTCCTCCTGGCGCTTCCGTTGATGGGGATCGGGATCTTCGCCTTGTGGGGCGGGCTTCGTTTTACGGTCTATGCCGTACCGGTGGCTGCGATGGGCGCGGTCTATCTCTTCTACCTTATGGGAAGCTATTTTGGCACTAAAAAAGCGCAGTATGGACTGGTCGTGGTGGCGACGGCTGCACTGCTCTATCCCAACATCACGCATATCATCGACTACAAGGTTCCCACGGTGCTGACAAACAATGAGGTACGGGACCTCCAGGCCCTGAAAGAGGTGGCCAAACCCGGAGACTACACCCTGACCTGGTGGGACTACGGCTACCCTGTCTGGTACTACTCTGAAACCTCTACGCTGATCGATGGCGGGAAGCACCAGAACGACAACTTTATCATCTCGAAGATCCTACAGACCAGCTCTGCGGAACTCGCGGCGAACCTCAGTCGTCTCGCGGTGGAGACCTATGTGAATTCGGGGTATCAAGTGGTGGCGGATACGCTCTTTAAAAACAGGCAGAAGGATCAGCTGGATCCGAACCTGATGCTCTCTGAGATGGAGCTGCCTTCCTATAATCTTCCGCCGAAGACAAGGGATATCTACCTCTACCTTCCCTACCGTATGCTGAATATCTTCCCGACAGTCACTCAGTTCGGGAACCTGGACCTCAATACAGGCAAGCCGCTGCGCAATGTGATCTTCTACCCCGTATCGCTGGCTGCCCAGAATGAGACGCTCTGGCAGTTCAATAACGGCATCGTGATGGATGTGAAAAAGGGAGAGTTGCACCTCGGTGAGCAGAAAAGCGAGGTCAGACTTCTGATCGTGACCGAGAATACGCAGAAAGGCGAAGTACATACAAAAGCGCAGCCGTACCATGCAGAGGGCAAATATATTGTCATCTACATGAAAAGTTACGGGCAGTTTGTTCTGATGGATGAAGAGACCTTCCGCTCCACCTATGTGCAGATGTTTATCCTGGGGAAATACAACCCCGACCTTTTCGAACTCGTGGTCTCTTCCCCCTATAGCAGGATCTATCGTCTGAAAAAATAAGAGCGGCTACGCCGTCTGCTCTTTTCTGACAAGAAAGCGGTAGAAGAGCAGATAGGAGAAGATAAAGAGCAGCAGGATCAGGATATTGGCTTTGGAGTTATGCGGAAAGAGCGAGGAGAGCAGGATAAAGGGCGCGTAGCCTCCAAGCAAGAGAAGCGAGGTCAGCGGGTTGCTCCTGGTGATATGCCGATAGACCAGCATATGAAGATGGTAGGCATCCGGCTCCAGGGGCGAACGTCCCGCTCTCAGCTTCCGAACGATCGAAAAGATCACCTCCCAGACAGGGTAGCCAAGAATGGCCAGGATATACCAGGGGCTGATCCTGGGGTAGTTGCCTGCCAGGAAGATACCGATCAGCGCGACGACAAACCCTACCAGATAGGCACCCCCGTCTCCCAGAAATATTTTACCCCGGGGAAAGTTGACCACAAAAAAAGCAAAGACCGCACTTCCCGTCACTAGGATCATCTCAAACATCTCCCGGGCCTCCACAAGCAGTGCCGTATGCCCCAAAGAAACCAGGATAAGGAGGGTGGCACCGGATGCCAGGCCGTTGAAACCGTCGATGATATTCATCGCATTCATCAGCCCCACGATACTGAAGATACTAAAGATGATCGCCACAAGATAGGGCAGATAGATCCCAAGGCCGAGGTAGCGAACCACAGAGTCCATAAGCACGACGGCAGCACCGGCAGCAACCATCTGAAGAAGCAGACGGATCCGAGGCGGCATGGAGCGGTGAAAGTCTTCAACGATTCCGCTGAAAAAGGCAAGGATCATCGAAACAATCAGTTTCCATCCGACAGGGGTAAAGAGAAGGGCAAAGAGCCCCAGGAGTATCCCGATCCCTCCTGCGCGGGGTGTTGCGTCCTGATGGAACCGTTGGGGTTTCTCCTCCAGGTGGGAGTCGATAAAAAGGTTGAACTTTTTGCTGTATCTGACAGTGATGAGCTGTCCTGCCAAAGAGATCAGAAATGCACCGAGTGCCAGCTCCCATGCATAGGCCATGATATTCCTTTTGGGGGAAAAGATTTCATTATCATAGCCTAAATGGACTATGTTTAACGTAAAGAAAGATGTGTTACAATCAGGTTATCTCTTGGAAGAGGGATAACTATCAAATAAAAAAGGGGACAATATGTTCAAGAAAATCATTCTGGGTGCATTGCTGTTTGCAGGGACTTCGCTGATGGCAATGAGTGTCGGTGAGCTGAACAAGGCTTCAAAAGAGGAGTTGATGGAGATCAAAGGGATCGGTGAGGCAAAGGCCGAAGCGATCATCAAAGAGCGCAACAGTGCTGCATTCGCCTCTGTGGATGATCTTGAAAAAGTCAAAGGCATCGGCCCGGCGATCGTAGAGAACGTCAAAAACGATGTCAAATCCAAATAGAAGGCTTGAAACAAGGCCGTAAAATCCATTGATAGACGACCGGCGGAGGGGGATCTCTCTTTGCCGGTGTCACACTCTCCTTTTAACCACAACTTTGTTACAATTTCACAATTTAACTTCGAAGGTATGACTATGGCAGTGACACGTTTCGCACCCTCTCCGACAGGGTACTTGCACATTGGTGGACTCAGAACCGCACTCTTTTCCTGGCTATGGGCGAGAAAGACAGGCGGAAAATTTTTGCTTCGTATCGAGGATACGGATCTCGCTCGCAACTCCGAAGAGGCGCTTGAGGCGATCATCCAGGCATTTGACTGGGTCGGGATGGGGTATGACGGAGAAGTCGTTTACCAATCCAGGCGTTTTGATCTTTATAAGAAGTATATCGAGCAGCTGCTGGATGAAGGGAAAGCCTACAAATGCTATATGAGCAAAGAGGAGCTTGATGCCCTCAGAGAGTCCCAGATGGCAGCAGGCGAACGTCCCCGCTATAACGGAAAGTACCGTGATTTTACCGGCACACCGCCTGAAGGGATCTCTCCGGTGATCCGTATCAAGGCACCAAAAGAGGGGAGGATCTCTTTTGTCGATGGCGTCAAAGGCGAATTCAGCGTATCGGCAGATGAGGTGGATGACTTCATTATCGCACGGAGCGACGGCACGCCGACCTACAACTTTGTCGTGGCGATCGATGATGCGCTGATGGGATTGAGCGATGTGATCCGCGGGGATGACCACCTCTACAATACCCCCAAACAGATCGTTGTCTACAACGCCTTGGGATTCGCTCTGCCGAAGTTCTACCATGTGGCGATGATCAACAATGAACAGGGAAAAAAACTTTCAAAACGCGACGGTGCGACCGATGTGATGGAGTATAAGAAGCTTGGCTTTCTTCCTGAGGCACTGCTCAACTTCCTCGTGCGTCTGGGATGGAGCTACGGAGATCAGGAGATCTTCAGCCTCGAAGAGATGATCACGCTCTTTGATCCCAAGAACCTGAGCAGATCATCCTCCAATTATAACCTGGACAAACTGCTTTGGCTCAATGCCCACTATATCAAGAACAAGTCGAATGCCGAATTGGCGGAGCTGCTGCATCCGTTTGGTGTGGATATCAGGGAGCATGACAAGATCGAACTGCTGCTTGATGCGACCAAAGAGAGAGGAAAAACGCTTGTGGAGCTGGCAAACCAGATCAAGCTGATCCTGCACAGACCCGAAGCATATGATGGAAAAGCCGTCAAAAAGGCTTTCAAGGGTGATGCCAAAGAGATTCTTGCAGAGTTTGCGCAGATGCTGCAAAGCTGGGAGAAGACGCTGCATCTTCCGTGTGACTACCATGAAGTACTGGAGAAGATCGTTGAGACCAAAGAGATCGGCTTCGGCAAGATCGGCCAGCCGCTCCGCATCAGTCTGCTCGGAAGCATGACGGGTTCTGGGCTTGATGAGATCATGGCAATCCTTGGGGTAGAGGAGACGGTAGAGAGAATCAATCTGGCAATCGCTGCCATCGAGTAGATTTTTTCAATCAATGAGAGAAGTATTCTCTCTTTATGATTATATTTTTTTCTTTTGAGGGGTATATGATCAGAGGCAGGAGATAAAAGCCTCCCCTGTTTAAAGGTGGCTCAGTTTATTTTATCCGCATGGTGCAAAAAAAGCTTCAACGCTTTTTTTGAGCGGTGGTCCATACGGTAACTGATATGCTCCAGATACCACAAGAGCTCTTTGGGGGTGATCCCTCTTTTCCTGGCCTCTCTTTTGAGCACATACTGGGGGATGCGTGCATGGGTATGGGAAAACTGTTTGGCCAGCCTCTCTACCTCTTTTCTGTGGCGGTTGTAGCAGAGACGGGCAAAGACAAAAGGAAGCTCAGTCTCTTCGTACCATGCCTCGGCAAGATCGATCCCTTCTCCCCCTGAGAGATAATACTGGAGCGCCTGGTCCCCGATAAGCACTCTCCCCTTCAGCCCCAGTACTTTCGCAAGCCGGTTGGATGTCGCCGAAGCGGGATCGCTCTCCTCCGCCCCGGGGAGGACGAAGACACTGTAGACCTTTTTATGCGCGATGATCCCAAGATCGGTACACTGATGCCTTCTGGACTCTACCGAAGAGATAAAGGCTGCGTGTACTTCGCCTCTTTTCAGCGCGGCATTGATCTGACTGGGTACGGCGCGCTTATAGCCGAAAGCCATCTTTGCGGCATCGGAGCGCAGATGTTTTTTCAAAAAGAGCTGAAAAGGAAGAAGATTGAGGTAACGGATAGAACCAAATAACATCGATGGTATTTCCTTCTCAGATATTGTTTAAGCGTAATTATAGCAAACAACTTTTATAATCCACGTCATTCGGGAATCGTTTGACGATTCAATTTTTGCGCTTGGAGAGTGCAGGTACTGTGAGTTGTCTACCGGGGCAGTATATACTTTGGAGGCTTTGCTTCTCTCCAAATTAGCATGAGTAAAGAGCCGTCCGCTGAGGACAATGGCGTGGAGAGGAGCTTTGCTTCTCTCCAAATTAGCATAAAAAAAGAGAAAAGATGATAAAAGTAGAATTTTTGGGTCCTATCGGGAAAGCATCGATCGAGATCGAGGCCAAAACGCTTGCGGATGTTTCTGCAAAGCTGAAAGAGGATGAGACGATCGCGCCCTGGCTGAGCAAATGTGCGGTCGCGGTGAATGACACGATGGTCAAGGAGCTTGACTTTGCACTCAAAAGCGGGGACAGGGTCTCGATCCTCCCTCCGGTATGCGGCGGATAAAGTTTGGTGATACCAAACTTTAAATTAATAATTAACAATTAAAAAGTAGTAATGATTGTTTTGCTTTTTTGTAAAAAGCTTTTATAATAGAATCAGAGCGAGAGCGATGCATACTTTAATTATTAATTGTTAACTATTCACTGTTAATTTGAAAAGGAACTTTTCACATGGAATTGTATAACGGGCCGTTGGATGTCAAAGAGATATTCGGCCGCTGGCTGGACGAAGAAGCGGAGTCAAACTACGGGGCCTATATCCCTTTTGTCGGTACGATACGCGCCGAGGGTGGCATAGAGGCACTGAGCTTTGATATCTATGAGCCGGTACTGAAGTCGTGGTTTGACCGCTGGCAGCAAAAAGCGAAGGAGCGTGGTGCGATCGTGAAGATGGCGCATTCCATCGGCGATGTGCCGGTACACACCTCTTCGTATATCTCTGCGGTCTTCTCTCCAAAACGCCGCGTGGCACTGGAGCTGATCGATGAATTTGTAGAGGATTTCAAGGCCAATGCCCCGATCTGGAAGTATGATGTGATAGAGGGCAAAAGAATCTACGCAGAGGACCGCAGTACACCGATGGACGGGTCAGGACTTTTGAAGTAAGAGTGAAGAGTGAAGAGTGATGGTTTGCATTGTGTGGCAATGCTTTTATAGGATAAAAGTTTTAGAGAGTAAAACAATCCAGAATTTTTAATTCTTCATTTTTAATCATTAATTTTAAAAAGGAACTTTTCACCATGTTTATGCACTTTGACGAATCGATGCAGATCATAGAAGATCAGAAGATCACGCACTACAAGACAAAAAAGCTTTACCTGATGGAGTCTTTGGGATATGTGTTGGCCGAAAATATCATCGCCGATCACAACTCTCCGGCTCTCCCGACTTCGGCAATGGACGGATATGCTTTCAGGCATGAGGATATCACGCTTGGCAGGCTGAAGATCGCCAGTATCAACCCCGCAGGCTCGGCGTTGAAAGAGAAGGTGCTAGGCGGCACCTGTATCAAAACCTTCACAGGGTCACTGATGCCTGAAGGTGCAGATACGCTGATCCCCATAGAGAATGTAGAGGTGGAGGGTGATGAGATCGTCATCAAAGAGGAGGTTCCTTTCGGTTTTTCGGTACGCGAAGTAGGCGAGAACTATGCCAAGGGGCAGAAGCTGATCGCCAAAGGTACCATGATAGACTTTCCCCAGATCGGCGTGATGGCGAGTCTCAATGTGATCAGCCCGCTTGTCTATGAAAAACCGGTCGTCTCCATTCTTTCGACAGGTTCGGAGCTTCTGGAACTTGGACAGACGCAGACAAACGATGCACAGATACGAAGCTCGAACAACTATATCCTGGAGGCTATTGCGGTAAAGTACGGCGGAAGAGCACTGCAGATGGGGTGTATCAGGGATGACAAACAGAGCATCCAGGATGCTGTCGCGGCAGCGCTGGAGAAGAGTGATATCGTTGTGACGACAGGCGGGGTGAGCGTAGGTGATTTCGACTTTGTCAAAGATGTGATCGCCGAACTTGGCGCAGAGGTGCTCTTCAAGGGGGTGCGTATCAAGCCGGGTCAGCATATCATGGTCGCACGCAAAGGAGACAAGTTCATTGTGGGGCTGCCGGGCTTTGCCTACTCTTCGACCGTGACCGCGCTGCTCTATGTACTGCCGCTGATCGCGAAACTGCAGCAGGGGAAATGTGCACTGCGCAAGGTCAAGGCGGTACTGGATGAACCGTTTAAAAAACGTGCAAAGAAGGCAGAGTTCACCGCTTGCAATCTCAGGCTTATTGATGGCAGGTACCATATTGATTTCAAGGAGAAAAAGGTAGGAACCTCCGCGATCCTAACCAATATGCTCGGAGAAGTCGCACTGCTCTTTACCGGCGAAGAAGAAGGATCCAAGGAAAAAGGCGACGAGGTCACCGTACTGCTCCTGGGCTAAGGGATATCCTTGTCCTGAGTCTGATATAGAGTGCCAGCTGGGCGACAGTTTGACATCCCGCATTGATCGCTTCGGTGATCAGGTCTCTTTCTCTTTTGTAATCCATCTTCCATCCTTTCTTGTTCATTCGTTCAGAAATACAGCTTCCTGACCGTATGCTTTTTGTCATCTATTTATGAGTTTTCCTCTTCAATAGTATGTCAATTTAGAATTTATATATTAAAAATATCTCAAATTGTAATTATTTTAGAAAAAATATACTATAATTCAAGAATAACCACAAATATGAGTCACAATGAAGATAAGGAGATCAAATGTTGGTATTAAGTGAAATTATCGAGAAACTGAAAGATGTCATTTCCGAGAGTATGCCGGGGAAAAAGGTCTTTGACAAAGATGTCGCTCATACGCTCAATATCCCCCAAAGTACGTTTGCCACGATGAAAAAGCGGAACTCCATTCCCTATGAGGAGATCCTGGAGTTTTGCGCGCTGAGAAAGATATCGGTGAACTGGCTTTTCTTCGATCAGGCGGTCGATATGCTCAAGGAGGAGACAGAGAAGTTCTTTCATGTGCGCTACTTCTCGGATATTCGTGCAAGTGCGGGAGGCGGGGCTGAGGTCTTTGATGAAAACTATGAGACGATCACGATCGATGAAAAAGTGATGCGCAATATGGTAGGGCTGGGCAACACCGACCTGGAGGCGATCAATGTGGACGGTGAATCGATGGAGCCTACGCTGAAGGATGGATCGATCGTCTTTGTGGACCGTACCCAGACCAACATCAACAGAGAAGGTATCTTCATCGCCTCAACCACGGCAGGACTCTTTATCAAGCGTATCCGACAAAGGGCAGACGGGATGATAGAGCTGATCTCGGACAACAAGAACTACTCTCCTGAAGTCTTGGCTCCCGATGAAGTGAGTATCGTGGGGAAAGTCGTAGGAAACATAGAAAGCCTTTAGTAAGGGTTGAGCGCTGAGCAATGAGCGTTGAGAAAAATTAGAAAAATATTTGACAAGATGAATGAAAGTGTGATTTGCTATTATCAGCATTCGTACTCAGCACTAATTTGCACACTCCACACACCGTACGCTCTCCGGGCGTATGCTCATCCGTCCGAAACCTATCTCCTCTTCGCACTCGATACAGATACCGAACATCGGCTTGTCGATCCGAAGCAGTGCATTTTGAAGCCGGGTCAGACGTAGCCTCGATTCATCAAGTACTTTATTGTTGACATGCTGCTCTCCCATCGCTTCAAGCCGGGTAAGCCTGCCAAGAGAACAGTCGGGAGCGATCGGTCTGGTCTTCTCTTCCAGCGCAAGGATCTGTTTTGAGAGTGTGGCGATATCAGACTCTATCTTCTCTTTGATCGTTTTTTTCTCTTCATTTGTCATAGTTTTACTTTTGTGTGGTATATTGGCAATTATACACTATTGAGGAGCAGGTTATGCCTGATGAAAGTACGATGATCTGTTACTGCCATGATGTGACATTGGGGCGGCTTGCAGCCTATATCAAAGAGAACGGTACAAATGCTCTCCAGGAGATCCTTGCCGATACAAGCTTTGTCTGCGGCGATACCTGCGAGAACTGCCGGGAAGAGGGGTACAACAATGACGGACTCTCTATGGCGATGGCGATAGGGATGGTGAAGAGAGGATATATCTCATGCTAAAAATGAACGATGACCTTGAAGGTGCACTGAGGGAGTATCTGGCACTGCTGGATAGGGAGGAGTACTTTGAGGCACATGAGGTGTTAGAAGAGGCATGGCATCCGCTGCGCCTCTCCGGCCATCCGCTGCGTAATCTTGTCAAGGGATTGATCAACGGGGCGATCACTTTTGAACATATCAAGCGCAACAGTAAGAATATGCCTTTCAAGGCACAGAAGGTGATCGCTTCGTATGAGCGTTACAAACATATGAGTACATCCCGCATAGAGTATGCGGAACTATTTGCCCGGGCATGTAAAAAGATCGAATTACTCAAAGTAAAACATAACGAGGTCTTTGATGTTCTGGTATCATGAGCAGACTAAGCACTCCTATGCGTCTGTGAGGAGCAATCCCAATCAGCTTGACTGGTCCTCCCAGCCCTCTACCTATAAGAACTATCCCGATACCTATCCCAAACGTCAGCTTGATCTTGACAACGAAGAAGATAGTTTCCTTTATCACATTGCCGGATTGACAGCCAAGAAAAGTTATCCGGGGTTTGAGTACTATCTGCGCATCAATCCCAGCGCAGGGGCTCTCTACCCCCATGAACTCTACTTTCAGGGAAGAGGAGTGGAGGGGGTAGAGGATGGGATCTATCACTATGAGGTGGCGACACACTCCATTGCCTTGGTGGCATCGATCAGCGGAGAGGAGGGGCTGGAGCCGTATCTCGGGTATGCCCATGCGATGCAGGGGTATCTCTTTCTGGTCTCGGCGATCTACTACCGCTCCAGCTGGAAATACAAGAACAGGGCATTGCGCTACTGCCTTCTGGATGCGGGACATCTGCTGGGAAGTATCGAATCGGCTGCGCTTCTCAAGCCGCATGCGGTGCAGATGCACTATGTGATCGAAAGAGAGAAGCTCAACCGGATGTTCGGATTTGAGCAAAGAGAGTTCTTCCTTTCCGCTGCGACCATGGCTATCCCTGTAAAAGGGCAGAAGATCAAAGCGGTGGAGTTTTCGCTTCCGTACGTAGAGGGAAGCGGAACGTTTGAACCCAACGAGAAGATCATGCAGGCCTACAGGGAGACGATCTCGCTTCAGGGATGCCAAAAAGTACTCAAAGCACCGAAGTTTGACTACAGACGTGATAAACTCAGGGAGACGATTTTTGCCAGACGTTCGCACAGAGGGTTTGAAGGGGGTGCGATCACAAAAGCACAATTTTTCTATATCATGGAGAGGATCACCCAGCCGATTCTTTCTGACTGTGATGAGGAGGTAGCGATCTATGCCGTACTCAACCGTGTACTGGATATGCCTTTGGGAATTCAAAAAGAGGGAGTCTACATCAAGCATGGAGATTTTTCCAGAAAGGCCGGATACCTGTGTCTTGAGCAGTACAGCCTGGCTGCCAAGGGGGCAGTAACATTTTTTCTTACTTCCAAGGCAACGAACTATCAAGCGATGTATCAAAAAGCAGGGATAATCGGACACCGGATCTATATCGCGTCAAACTATCTGGGGATCGGATGCAGCGGGATCGGGGCCTATTATGATGATGAGGTGAATGCGTTCCTGGAGAATGATGAGATGGTACTTTATGCCTTGGCTATCGGCAGATAGATTTGGGATATGTTTATTTTTTGAACCGATACCCCAGTGCCTCCAGATATCCGCGTAGCATCTCTGCGATCTCGCCCTGAAACTCCAGGCTCTCCTCTTTTGCGGTGCCTCCCGTTCCCAGTTTTTTCTTCAGGGTTTTGAGCAGGGTTTGCAGCTCTTGTTTCTCAAGATGGAACGGTTTGACGATGGTGACAACCTTGCCTCGCCTTTTCTCTTTGGCAAAATACAGCTGGTGCTTTTCGGGTGCTTTGACCTCTAAGGTTTTATTTTTGGCCGGTTTTTCTTTGTTGTTTGAAGACCATCCGTCTTCAAAGTTCGCCCCCATTTCAAACAGATTTTCTTTCATGCTATGCCTTTAGTTATAGTTCGTATCAAAGAGTATGCCCAAGATGACAAAGAGCACAAGCAGAAAAATAAAAATTTTGTAGAGTGTTTCATCGCTCGGAAGTCTCATATGCCCTCATTCAACTTTGGTAAACGTATTATACAAAAAAGCAGCAACCCTTAGGAAATGCAAAGTCACAAACGGACATAGCACCAGCAATCCCGTGCAAAGAAAATTGCCTGAACAGCAAATTTTTTTCGGGAGACACGATCCGAGCTTTGCTTGGATGCGTTCTATCATATCAAAAAGCACCTAGGTGCGAGAGCCCGCTGCTGAAGCGAACCTAGTGTTAACAATCTCTTGAAAACAAAATTGCCTAAATGGCAAGTTTTTTCAAGAGACAAACAAGAGCTTTGCTTTTGTAACGTCCTATCAGTAATATGCGGCAATGATCGCATAGCAGACAAAGAACATCAGGTGGGAGAGCCCCTCAAAATAGTTTGTCTGCCCCTCCTCGGTACTTTTCCATGCGAGGATCACCGTCATGATCAGCGCTCCGACCTGCAGGGGGTTGAAATCAAGGGTCAGTGTCAGGCCGCTAAGGTAGGCAAGCCCCATAAGAATAGGAACGGTGAGAAGGATCGAGACCACTGAAGCCCCCATCGCGATATTGACCACCCTTTGTATCTGGTCGTTGCGTGCAGCTTTGATCGCGGTAAATATCTCGGGAGAGACTGAGATGATCGCAATGATCAAACCGGCGATCCCCGCCGAGATGCCATACTCTTTGGCCAATTTCACACCGTCGTTTGCAAAGACCTCTGCCCCCACTGCGATCGTAGCGATGAGTATAAAAAGGACAAGAAAGTTGGAAGTATTGTTGAACTTTTCAAAGATATAGCCACTGTGCTCCTCTTCATTGATCTCCTCTCCCTCTTTGAGCTTTCTTTTGAGCCTGAAAAAACGGCTTTTTGCAGTCGCCTGAAAAAAATGGGTGTGTGTTTTGGTCTGAAAGATAAAGATGATCACATAAAAGAGCATCAGCACAGCAGCGATGCTGTAGCTTGCTTTTTCGATCACTTCATTCCCGTGTTGTGTATGGCTGAGTAGGCTTGGCACTAAAAGTGCCAGTGCCGTGACAAAAAGGATGGTGGTATAGGTACTGGAGGTCTCTTTGTTGTGTTCCTGCTTGATATACTTCAACCCGCCGATAAACACGGCGAGCCCCAGCAGTACATTCATATCTACGATCACAGCCGAGATGATCCCCCCTTTGACTGTCTCGACGACTTCGGGAGAATGCAATGCCTCCCTCAGGATGATATAAAGCAGTACGATCTCTACGATTACAGCACTGAAGGTAAGCACCATACTCCCGTACGGTTCCACCAGCCTTTCAGAAAGGATCTCTGCAATCTCTGAAACCGTCAGAGAGAGCGCCGCAATCCCCATGGCTGCAAAGAGTGTGGCCATGCTCCCGTTTCCGCTCTTATGCATTATGATTGCAGCAATGACGGCAATGATACCTACCGCAATGTCCCAATAATCCTCAATAATATATTTTAAGGGTACGTGATGCCCGCTTTCAGAGTTTTCCATAGCGATATTATATCCTTAATTTTAGAGTAAAATCATGGTGGCCAGACCAAGGAAGCTGAAAAAACCTACAACGTCGGTGACGGTGGTCAGGAGCACAGTCGATCCGATCGCAGGGTCGATACCGAATTTCTTAAGCCCAAGGGGGATCACCGCACCGAAAAATCCTGCCGAGATAAGGTTGATCACCATAGCTGCACCGATCACTACACCAAGTAGGGGTATTTTAAACCACCAGTATGCGATAAGCCCCATTACAACGGCATAGAGCAGCCCGTTCATCAGCGAAACGGCGACCTCTTTGTAGATGGTCTCTTTGGCTTCATCAAGATCGATATCCCCCAGTGCCATCTGCCTTACGGTAACGGTAAGCGTCTGTGTCCCGGCATTGCCGCCCATAGAGGCAACAATAGGCATCAAAACGGCAAGCGCGACAAGTGATTGGATGGTACTGTCAAAGAGACCGATGACAAGGGACGCAGCGATCGCCGTCAGCAGGTTTAGCCCCAGCCAAATACCCCTTGATTTTCCTACTTTCCAGAGACTCTCTTCCTGTTCTGCCTCATCGTTGACCCCCGCAAGGTGATAGATCTGGTCGGTTGCCTCCTCTTCAATGATATCGTAGATGTCATCGGAGGTGATCCGTCCGAGCAGGGTACCTTTTTCGTTAACGACCGCTATCACGCTGAGGTCATAATTGCTGACAGTTTCAATCACGCTTTTGATCTCATCGGTATCTCTGACGGCAACGGTGATCTTACCCTCTGTCTCGATGATATCTTTGTAGTACTCTTTGGGTCCGTGCAGGATCAGGTCTTCAAGCGGGATCATTCCCAAAAACTTTTTTTTATCAGAGGTCACAAAGACGTGGTTGACATTGCTGACCTGGTTGGTGGCTTTCATTTGTTTGAGTCGTTTGATCGAATCACCGATCGTCTCATCGATATGGACATCAAAAAGCTCCACTTGCATATACGCACCCGCTTCACTGTCCTCATACGAGATCAGCTCCTCGATCGTATCTCTGTCCTGGACAGAAAGGTTGCTGAGAACTTCATCTGCTTTTGACTCATCTATGATTTCAATATGTCTGATCAGATCGGCCGCATCATCGGTGTCCAGTTCCTGGGTCAGTTCTGCAAGCTCTTTGGCTCCGTGTTTGATATAAAAGTCCTCCTGCAGGGACTTCGGAAGCTCAACAAGGACTTCGGCGAGGAGAATATGCGGAAGCTCCTGCAGCAGGGCCTCATAGAGAGGCTCTTCCTCTTCCGCTATCGCGATAAGCAAATCTGCGATCTCATAAGGGTGAACACCCAGTGCCATCCCTTCGTTATATTCGGTGATACACTGTTTGATCTTCTCTACGCTCAAGAGCAGTTCTTCGTTCATTACCCACCTTTCCAATGATCAAATTAGAATCAAATATAGAAGCGCACTATAGCACAAAAGTATCTTTTTAAGTATACATTTTTTGCAGTATTTTTCATAATCGTCTGGCATAGAGATCCAGACTGAAGAGGCGATAATAAGGGAGGCAAGAGAACCTCTCCGACTATCCTTCTATCTCATAGATGATCTCGGTTTTGTTCTTTTTTGTCTGTATCTCCAAAACGGTAAGCCCTTCAATGGGAAGTTTCATGAACGCATCAAGCGTTTCTATCCCCACTTTTGCTATCTCTCTGAGTACGATACCCCTGTAGGCTTTTGCCCAGTGGCTGACGACTTTGCCCTCTTTGACAAACTTCAGTGTCGTATAGGGTTTGGAAGGTTTGTAGAACTTGTCATAAAATCCTGCGCGCAGATCAAGGATATCTTCCTCCGCAAGATAGCTTTCCATCAGGGTTGATAGCTGTTCATTGTAGAACTTCTCTACCTTGATCTCTCCCACCGCTTCTCCCTGCTTGAGTCTGTATTCGGGTATGTGATCATTTGCACGCAGTACGCCGAAAAGATTGGAGAAGAGGATCACATGGGTGTCGATATAGCTTTGTGCCGTATTATCGAGTTGCATATAGTCAAGGTAATCAAAGGCTACACCCGTATAGCGTTCGATCGCTTTCATCGCAGGCTCGTGGATAATGTCTTTGATGTGTGCACGGATATCAGACTCCTTTTTGAGGCCGAACATCCTGGAGAGTTGGGCAAGGTCACCCCTTTGCAGGAGATTCGTGTATTGATGCAAAAGTTTGTTTCTATAGGGAAGGAGTTCTCCAAAGAGCAGGCTGCTGACATCAAACGGTGTTTCTCCGCCTGATCTCTTGGTTTCGCTTGGTGCAAGTAGTATTTTCATTATGCGTATCTTTTGATGGAATTTAGGAGCGTATTCTAATAAAAATAGATAAAAAAGAGAAATTATCATTTTTTTTCAAAAAAACTCTTGACAATCAAAACTTTTTTGTCTATAATTCCCGTCCATTTTAAGTGGAACTACTTGAAATGATGGTGCTGGTGTAGCTCAGTTGGCTAGAGCAGCTGATTTGTAATCAGCAGGTCGGGGGTTCGAGTCCCTTTACCAGCTCCATAAAATTTTATCAGTGTTTGACCAGAAATAACTTTCATTATATACAATGATTTTTGGTGAGTTACTCAAGCGGCCAACGAGGGCGGATTGTAAATCCGCTGACTACGTCTTCGGAGGTTCGAATCCTCCACTCACCACCATTGACCATATAGACGCGGGAATAGCTCAGTTGGCTAGAGCGTCAGCCTTCCAAGCTGAGGGTCGCGGGTTCGAGTCCCGTTTCCCGCTCCATGGTATGATCTGGGAGCTGATGTGAAAACTGTTTTTTACTTCACATTACTACACAATCAAACACTTAGCACTTTTTAAAATGTCCATAACGCGGCGTATGCATTTTAAACAAGATTTTGCCCATATGGCTCAGGGGTAGAGCACTTCCTTGGTAAGGAAGAGGTCGTGAGTTCAAGTCTCACTATGGGCTCCACTCCAACAGTATGGACAAAAGTGTTACAGGGCTGTAATAGTTTTGTCCATATGGGTTTATGGGGTCATAAGAAATTTTAGGTATAATAATGCCTTTCAAAACATAATCAAGCTAGGAGAAAAGCATGGCTAAAGAAAAATTCGAACGTACGAAACCGCATGTTAACATCGGTACTATCGGTCACGTTGACCACGGTAAAACGACTCTGACTGCTGCAATCACTATGTGTCTTAACCTTAAAATGGGTTCAGGTAAAGCAATGGATTACGATCAAATCGACAACGCTCCTGAAGAGAGAGAAAGAGGGATCACGATCGCTACTTCTCACGTAGAGTACGAAACAGCAACTAGACACTATGCGCACGTTGACTGTCCAGGTCACGCCGACTACGTTAAGAACATGATTACCGGTGCTGCTCAAATGGACGGTGCGATCCTTGTTATCGCTGCGACTGACGGGCCAATGGCGCAAACAAGAGAGCACATCCTTCTTTCCAAGCAAGTAGGTGTACCATACATCGTTGTATTCTTGAACAAAGAAGATCAGCTTGATGATGAAGATAGAGAAGAGATGCTTGAACTTGTTGAAATGGAAGTAAGAGAACTTCTTTCTGAGTATGACTTCCCAGGTGACGATACTCCGATCGTAGCTGGTTCTGCATTCCAGGCACTTGAAGAAGCAAAATCTGGTAACCTTGGACCATGGTCTGAGAAAATCTTCCAACTTATGGATGAAGTAGATGCATATATCCCTGAGCCACAAAGAGAGACTGACAAAGACTTCTTGATGCCAATCGAAGATATCTTTACAATCCAAGGTCGTGGTACTGTTGTAACTGGTAAAGTTGACAGAGGTACTGTATGTGTCGGTAACGAAGTTGAGATCGTAGGTATCAAAGATACTATGAAAACAACTGTTACCGGTGTTGAGATGTTCCGTAAAGAGATGGATTGTGGTGAAGCAGGTGATAACTGTGGTGTCCTTATCAGAGGTATCGACAAAAACCAGGTACAAAGAGGTATGGTTCTTTGTAAGCCGGGTTCAATCACTCCTCACAGCAAATTTGAAGCAGAAGTATACGTACTTACTAAAGAGGAAGGTGGTAGACACACTCCATTCTTTGACAACTATAGACCACAGTTCTACGTACGTACAACTGACGTAACTGGTTCAATCAAGCTTCAAGAAGGTACTGAGATGGTTATGCCAGGTGACAACGTTAAAATCAACGTTGAACTTATCGCTCCGGTAGCACTTGAGCAAGGTACTAAGTTCGCGATCCGTGAGGGTGGTAGAACAGTTGGTGCCGGTGTCGTAGCAAAAATTATCGAATAATTGTCTGCAAGGGGTTTCCTCCCTTGCATACATCATAGGAGAATATGATGAGAGAAACTGTTCACCTAGGTTGTGAGAAGTGTACAAGACGTAACTACCACACAACAAAGAACAAAAAAAATACAACAGAGAAACTTGCACTTAAAAAATACTGCAAGTGGTGTAAAACACACACTGTTCATAAAGAGATGAAGCTCTAACAGCTTTGCCTCTTTCAAATCTAGGCCAATAGCTCCAATGGTAGAGCATCGGTCTCCAAAACCGAGTGTTGGGGGTTCGAGTCCCTCTTGGCCTGCCACTGAAAAGGTATACAAATGGAAAAACTTTCAACTTTTATTGCACATGCGAAAGCAGAGATACATAAAGTAATATTTCCAACTAAAGTACAAGTTAGACAAGCATTCTTAGCGGTTATTCTTGTAGTGACTGTTATTTCAATTTTTTTAGCATTGGTTGACCTTTTAATGTCGTCAATCGTTTCATCAGTATTATAGGATAGAAGATGGCTTATCAATGGTATGCAATCCAGACATATGCAGGAAGTGAACAATCTGTAAAAAGAGCGATCGAGCAGATGGCAGTTGATCACGGAATCGAAGATAAGGTCAAAGAGCTTGTAGTCCCGACTGAAGAAGTAATCGAAGTTAAAAACGGCCAGAAAAAAATCACCGAGAGAACACTCTATTCAGGATATGTATTTACACATATAGATCTGGATACGGATTTATGGCACAAGATCCAGTCTTTGCCACGTGTATCTAGATTTATCGGTGAACAAAAGACTCCGACTGCACTCTCTGAGGCAGATATCAAAAACATCTTGGAAAAAATGGAGAAAAAATCTGCTCCTAAACCTAAGGTTGACTTTGAAAAAGGTGAGATGGTACGTATCATTGATGGATCATTCGCCAACTTTACCGGGCTTGTCGAGGAGTATGACCTTGACCATGGTAAGTTAAAGCTGAATGTTTCTATTTTTGGTAGAAATACGCCGGTAGAGATACTGTATACACAAGTAGAAAAGATTATCTAAATCTTTTTATCAGAAGAGAAGTAAAAGGCTTAACACAATTTATCTTTCTGAGGCTTCATTTGAAGCTTTAGTGAGATGAATTGATGACAAGCTTTGCTTGTCTTCAAGAAGAAATTAACATAGAAGGACAAAGAGATGGCAAAAAAGATAGCAAGTAAATTCAAAATGATCATTGCTGCTGGTGCTGCGAACCCGTCACCGCCGGTTGGACCAGCACTGGGACAACGTGGTTTGAACATTATGGAGTTCTGTAAAGCATTCAATGAAAAATCAAAAGATATGATGGGATTCAAAGTTCCTGTGATCATTACTGTATACAGTGATAAAAGTTTCACATTTGAACTTAAACAGCCGCCTGCATCCCAGCTTATTATGAAAGCTGCGGGGATCAACAAAGGGTCTGATAACCCGCTTAAAAACAAAATTGCTAGTATCAGCCAGGCAAAACTAGACGAGATCGTTGATCAAAAGATTGCAGACCTTAACACTAACGACAGAGAGATGGCAGCTAAAATCATCGCCGGTCAGTGTAGAAGTATGGGTGTAGACATCGTAGACTAAGACGAACTGAAAAACAAATCATTACCACATTGCTTGAATGTGGGAGCATAAAAGCGGAGAGAATATATGGCAAAGAAAGTAAGTAAAAGAAGAGAAGCACTACTCAAAAAGATAGATGCAAACAAAGCATACAGTGTTGATGAAGCAATTGCAGCACTACCGGAACTTAAATCAGCGAAATTCGACGAGACAGTAGAAGTAGCACTCAACCTTAATGTTGACCCAAGACATGCGGATCAGATGATCAGAGGCTCAGTTGTATTGCCTCACGGAACAGGTAAAACAGTAAGGGTTGCCGTATTTGCAAAAGATGCAAAAGCGGATGAAGCAAGAGCTGCAGGAGCAGATATTGTAGGTAGCGACGCGCTTATTGAGCAGATCCAGGCGGGTAACATCGATTTTGATATCGTTATCTCAACACCGGATATGATGGGTGTACTTGGAAAAGTTGCGAGAATTCTCGGCCCAAAAGGTTTGATGCCTAACCCAAAAACCGGTACTGTAACGATGGATGTCACTAAAGCGGTTGAAAACGCTAAGGGCGGACAGGTGAACTATAGAGTTGACAAAAAAGGTAATATCCACGCTGGTATCGGTAAAGTAAGCTTTGACAACGCTCAGATCAAAGAGAACTTTATCACATTTGTAAGAGCAATCAACAAAGCAAAACCTGCATCTGCAAAAGGTAAATATATTACGAATGCAGCAGTATCACTTACAATGAGTCCTTCAGTGACATTGGATGCTGCAGAACTCATGGAACTTAAATAAGCATTACATTTTTCAAGTACAGCGTTAGCTGGACTTGAACTATATTCAATCAAGTGCTTATCCAGCATTTGGTTGAGAATAGTATTCTCAAATTTAGGTCATAGACGATAGGGGCGAAAGCTTAATTAGCATAGCTGAAGGGTTATGCAGGTGGAATTCCACACCCTGTTGTAGGTCGAAAGGAGAAAATATGTTAACGAGAGCACAAAAAGCTCAGATCGTTGCAGAGTTGGCTGGTGAGTTTAAAGAGGCTGGTGCTGTTGTAGTGTGTGACTACAAAGGTATGACAGTTGAAGCGCTTGAGGCAATCAGAAACAATGCCCGTGAGCAAGAGTGTAAAGTGAGAGTTGTAAAGAATAAACTTGCGCAACTGGCGATCAAAGAAGCCGGATGTGAAGAGCTTGTACTGACAGATACCAATATCTTCATCTGGGGTGAAGCACAGGTACTTCCGTGTAAGATAGCTGACAAAGCTGCATCTGACAACAAGGATCACTTTTCTATCAAAACTGGTCTTATTGAAGGTAAAGTTGCTGATCTTGCGACAATCAATGCAATGGCTAAACTTCCTACAAGAGACGAGCTTCTTGGTATGCTTCTCAATGTCTGGAATGCACCGGTTCAGAACTTTACGATCGGTTTGGATGCATTGAGAAAAAAGAGAGAAGAAGAGGCTTAATAGCGAGTGGTGAGAGCAGTCACTGCTCTCTTATAAGTAAATCATATATGATTTCAGCATAATAGAAAAAGGAAAATATTATGGCAATCACAAAAGAAGATGTAATTGAGTTTATCTCTAACCTTTCTGTACTTGAACTTTCTGAACTTGTAAAAGAGTTCGAAGAAAAATTTGGTGTCACTGCACAGGCTACTGTAGTAGCTGCTGGTGGTGCTGTTGCTGAGGCTGCTGAAGAGCAGACTGAGTTCAACGTTGTACTTACTGACGGTGGTGCGAAGAAAATCAACACAATTAAAGTTGTAAGAGCGGTTACTGGTCTTGGTCTTAAAGAGGCAAAAGATGCAGTTGAAAACGCTCCTACTGTACTTAAAGAAGGTGCTTCTAAAGAAGAGGCTGAAGATATCAAAAAACAACTTGAAGAAGCTGGTGCTTCTTGTGAGCTTAAGTAATCAAGATTACTTTACACTCAAGCCGGGATTTATGCCCGGCTTAACAAACTGCCTTCGTTAGATACAGTGATAAACTATTCGGAGATGAGACACTTTCATACCCTCCTCTAATAGTTTCTTGGTGTATCTAACTAAATATGATGTATTAGTTACGTAAATTTTAAATACAGCGATATTAACCATAAACCTTAACCATTCAAAAGAAGGATAACCATGTTAAACTCTTTACATTCTGGTAATAGACTTCGTGTCGATTTTTCAAAAACTCCAAGAGAGATAGAAATCCCCAACCTTTTGCAGCTTCAACAACAAAGTTTTGATGACTTTTTGATGATGGGCAAAAAAGACAGAAAACACTCTACGCTTGAGAAGGTTTTTAAAGCCTCTTTCCCGATCCATGACCAGCAGAACAGACTGACACTAACCTACAAGGGTTCAGACATTATCAAGCCGAAGTATACCGTGCGCGAGTGTATGGAGAGAGGATTGACCTACTCTGTCTCACTGAAAATGAATATCGCCCTGACCATCTGGAATAGAGATGAGAAGACGGGTGAAAAACTTGATCCAAAAGAGATCAAAGAACAGGCGGTATTTGTACGTGATATCCCGTTGATGACAGACAGAACATCGTTCATCGTAAACGGTGTAGAAAGAGTGATCGTAAACCAGCTTCACAGATCTCCCGGTGTTATCTTTAAAGAAGAGGAGGGGACAACTACTTCCGCCAAACTTCTCTACTCCGCACAGATCATCCCGGATCGCGGTTCTTGGCTCTATTTTGAATACGACGCAAAAGATATCCTTTATGCACGTATCAACAAAAGAAGAAAGATCCCGGTAACGATTCTTTTTAGAGCGCTGGACTACTCTAAAGAGGATATTGTAAAACTTTTCTATTCGACAAAAGAGATCGTGATCAAGAACAACAGATTCCTTACAAGATTCAATCCGGATGATTTTACGGGAAGAGCTGACTATGATGTAAAAGACGCAGATGGTAATATCGTTGTAAATCTTGGAAAGAGACTGACAAAGAAAAAGGCACAGAGCCTTCAGGAAGAGGGATTGGAGTGGGTTGAGTATCCTGTAGATGTACTGATGGAGAGACACCTTGCTACGCCTGTGATTGACCAGGAGAGCGGAGAAGTTCTCTACGATGTGGTGACACCTCTGGATGAGACCAAGCTTAAGAAGATGATTGAGCAGGGTATCGACAGCATCATGATCATTGACGACCTTGCAGAAGGTTCGGATAACTCTATTATCAATGCTTTCATCGCTGATCAAGAGAGCTTGAGACTGCTCAAGCAGACGGAACAGATCGAAGATGAGAACGTGCTTTCTGCGATCCGTATCTATAAGGTGATGAGACCGGGTGAACCGGTCACGCCTGAAGCGGCAAAAGCATTCTTGAAACAACTCTTCTTTGATCCTGAGAGATATGATCTGACAAAAGTCGGCCGTATGAAGATGAACCACAAGCTTGGACTTGATACACCGGAGTATACCACCATTCTTACGGCAGAAGATTTGATCCATACCGTCAAATATCTGATCAAGGTGAAAAATGGCCAGGGCCATATCGATGACAGGGACCACTTGGGGAACAGACGTATCCGTGCGATCGGCGAGTTGCTCGGAAATGAGCTTCACAACGGCCTTGTCAAGATGCAAAAAGCGATCAAGGACAAGATGACGACCATCTCTGGAAGCCTTGAGGATCTGATGCCGCATGACCTTGTAAACTCAAAGATGATCACCAACACGATCCTGGAGTTCTTCTCAAGCGGACAGCTCTCGCAGTTCATGGACCAGACCAACCCGCTTTCGGAGGTAACTCACAAAAGAAGACTCTCTGCATTGGGTGAAGGCGGTCTTGTAAAAGAGAGAGCAGGATTTGAAGTCCGTGACGTCCACCCGACGCACTATGGGCGTATCTGTCCGATCGAGACACCGGAAGGTCAGAACATCGGTTTGATCAACACCCTTGCGACCTACTCGAAAGTAAATGAGCTTGGATTTATCGAAGCGCCGTATAAAGTGGTAAAAGACGGTAAAGTCACCAACGAGATCATCTATGTGACAGCGACGCAGGAGGAGGACAAATGTATCGCTCCTGCTTCGACAATCGTAGATGAAAACGGAAAGATCGTGGGCGACCTGATCGAGACAAGACTCAACGGTAACATCGAGCTGAACGACTCCAAGAGAGTGGATCTTATCGATATCTCTCCGCTGATGATCTCAGGTTCGGCGGCTGCGCTGATTCCATTCTTGGAGCACGATGATGCAAACCGTGCGCTGATGGGATCGAACATGCAACGTCAGGCTGTACCGCTTTTGAGAACCGAAGCACCATTGGTCGGTACGGGTATGGAGGCGGTCGTAAGCCGTGATGCATGGGAGTGTGTGAAGGCAAGACGCGGTGGTACGGTTGAAAAAGTCGATGGTAAAAATGTTTATATCATGGGTGAAGATGAGAGTGGTGTATTTATCGATCACTATCCGCTCGATAAGAACATGAGAACCAACCAAAATACGACATTTACACAAACGCCGATCGTGAAACTTGGACAGAAAGTGGCAGCGGGACAGGCGATCGCCGACGGTGCGAACATGGATCAGGGAGAACTTGCTATCGGTAAGAATATCCGTGTCGCGTTCATGCCGTGGAACGGATATAACTACGAGGATGCGATCATCATCTCTGAAAAACTGATCCGTGAGGATACGTTTACTTCTGTGCATACCTACGAAAAAGAGGTGGAAGCCAGAGAGTTGAAACATGGTACGGAAGAGATCACAAGAGACATTCCTAATATCCGTGAAGATGAACTGCTTCACCTTGATGAGTCAGGAATCGTCAAGATCGGTACCTATGTGAAACCGGGTATGATCCTTGTCGGAAAGGTAAGTCCGAAAGGCGAGATCAAACCGACACCGGAAGAGAGACTCCTTAGAGCGATCTTCGGAGAAAAAGCAGGGCATGTCGTGAACAAGTCACTCTACTGTCCCGCTTCCATGGAAGGGGTCGTTGTAGATATCAAGGTATTTACAAAAAAAGGGTATGAAAAAGATGCACGTGCGATCCAGGCCTATGAAGCGGAGAAAGCACAGCTTGACAGTGACCACCATGACCAGCTTCTGATGATCGACAGAGAAGAGATCCTCCGTATCGCGAAGTACCTCTCTGAGCAGGAACTGGCAAAAGATGTGACGATCGGGGAGACTGAGTATAAAACAGGTTCCAAGATCGATCAGGGGATCATTAAAGAGGTGAACCGTTTTGCTCTGAGAGGGGTGGTACAGTCCTATTCAAATGAAGTACAATCAGAGTATGAAGCGCTCAAGAACTACTTCCTCAAACAGAAGAAGAGACTGAAAACAGAGCATGAAGAGAAACTTTCGGTGCTTGAAAAAGACGATATCCTTCCTAGCGGTGTCACGAAGCTTGTCAAAGTCTATATCGCAACAAAACGTAAGCTGAAAGTCGGGGACAAGATGGCCGGACGTCACGGAAACAAAGGTATCGTCTCCAACATTGTTCCTGAGATCGATATGCCATATATGGAAGACGGTACACCGGTTGAGATCATCCTTAACCCGCTGGGGGTACCTTCCCGTATGAACATCGGACAGATCCTTGAAGTACACCTTGGGCTGGTAGGTAAAAACCTTGGTAACCAGATCCAGGAGATGTTCGATAACAACCAGGCTGATTTTGTAGAAAAGCTCAGAGCGAAGATGATCGAGATCGCGGATGTGGCAAAGCTGATGAATGCCAAAGAGACACTGGAAAAGATGAGCGATGAGGAGCTGATCAGGTACGGTAGAGACTGGAGCAAGGGCGTAAAATTCGCGGCACCGGTATTTGAAGGTGTCAACCAGGTGGAGTTTGATAAGCTCTTTGAGCTTGCAAAAATCGAGAGTGACGGTAAAATGGCACTCTATGACGGAAAAACAGGCGAGAAGATGCTTGAGCGTGTCAACGTAGGTTATATGTACATGCTCAAACTGCACCACCTTGTCGATGAGAAAGTACACGCACGTTCAACCGGGCCTTACTCGCTTGTTACCCAACAGCCGGTGGGTGGTAAGGCACTCTTCGGCGGACAGAGATTTGGAGAGATGGAAGTTTGGGCACTGGAAGCGTATGGTGCGTCACACATCCTCAAAGAGATGCTCACGATCAAATCAGATGATGTTGAGGGTAGAGCAAGAGCATACCGAGCGATCACCAAAGGGGAGTCGGTACCTGAGTCCGGTATCCCCGAAACGATGTTCGTTTTAACAAAAGAGCTTCAAGCACTTGGACTTGATGCAGAACTTTATGCACCGAAAAATGAAGTGGAGGTTGAAGATGAGTAAGCAACTGGAAAATTTAGTACCTATAGATCTTAACAGCGAAGAGAAACCTCAGGATATTGAGGCACTTCAGCTGAGAGTAGCCAGCCCGGAGAAGATCCTCTCCTGGAGCTACGGTGAAGTGAAAAAGCCTGAGACGATTAACTATCGTACACTGAAGCCTGAACGTGACGGCCTTTTCTGTGCGAAAATCTTCGGGCCGATCCGTGACTATGAGTGTCTGTGCGGCAAGTACAAGAAGATGCGTTACAAAGGCGTGGTATGTGAAAAATGTGGTGTTGAAGTAACGACATCAAAAGTAAGAAGAAGCAGAATGGGGCACATTGACCTTGTTGCACCTGTTGCGCATATCTGGTATGTCTCTTCGCTTCCGTCACGTATCGGTACCCTTCTCGGTGTCAAGATGAAAGACTTGGAGCGTGTACTCTACTATGAAGCATATATCGTAAAAACACCTGGTGGTGCAAGTTATGACAGTGAAGGCCTTAGCCCGCTTGCAAAGTATGATGTACTCAATGAAGAGCAGTACCAGCAGATCATACAGCGTTTCGGCGATACGGATCTTGATGCGCGTATGGGTGGGGAGATCATCCAGGAACTACTTGCCGATCTGGACCTTGTGGATATGTACAACCAGCTGAAAGAAGAGATCGAGTCGACAAGATCAGAAGCGAAGAGAAAAACGATCGTCAAAAGACTGAAAGTGATTGAAGCTTTCCTTCACTCTGGAAACAGACCTGAATGGATGATGCTTACACAGCTTCCGGTACTTCCGCCTGACCTGAGACCGCTTGTAAGCCTTGATGGCGGCAAGTTTGCGGTATCAGATGTCAATGACCTTTATAGAAGGGTCATCAACAGAAACCAGCGTTTGAAGAGACTGATCGAGCTTGATGCACCTGAGATTATCGTAAGAAACGAAAAGCGTATGCTTCAGGAAGCAGTAGATGCGCTCTTTGATAACGGCAGAAGAGGAAATGCGGTAAAAGGTGCGAACAAAAGACCGCTGAAATCACTCTCAGAAGTGATCAAAGGGAAGCAGGGACGTTTCCGTCAGAACCTTCTTGGTAAAAGGGTTGACTTCTCAGGACGTTCTGTTATCGTTGTCGGTCCGGACCTTCGTATGGACCAGTGCGGTCTTCCTAAAAAGATGGCGATCGAGCTCTTTAAACCGCACTTGATGGCGAAGCTTGAAGAGAAAGGGTATGCAACGACACTTAAACAGGCGAAGAAGATGATCGAAAAGCAGGAGAACGAGGTATGGGAGTGTCTTGAAGAGGTAGTTCAGAACTATCCGGTGCTTCTCAACCGTGCACCGACACTGCACAAACTCTCGATCCAGGCGTTCCACCCGAGACTGATCGAAGGAAAAGCGATCCAGCTTCACCCGCTTGTATGTGCGGCGTTCAACGCTGACTTCGACGGTGACCAGATGGCGGTACACGTGCCGCTTTCCGATGAGGCAATAGCCGAAGCGAAAGTATTGATGCTCGCTTCTATGAACATTCTGCTTCCGGCATCAGGTAAAGCGATCGCGGTACCGTCCCAGGATATGATTTTGGGTCTTTACTATCTGACACTTGAGAAGAATGATGTCAAAGGTGAGCACAAACTCTTTGCCAATGTGGAAGAGGTAGAGATCGCATTTGAACAGCAGTCGCTTGATCTGAATGCACGTATCAGAACAGTCATTGAAGGACGTATCACGACGTCTACTGCGGGTAGACTGATCCTGAAATCGATCATCCCGGATTATGTGCCCGAGAAGTACTGGAACAAAATCCTCAAGAAAAAGGATATCGGTGTACTTGTTGACTATATCTACAAGATCGGCGGTGTGGCAGAGACTGCAACGTTCCTTGACAACCTTAAGGATATGGGTTTCAAATACGCAACAAAGGTCGGTGTATCGATCTCTGTTGAGGATATCAAGATCCCTGAGCTTAAAGAGGAGATGGTAAAAACGGCTACTGCAGACGTAAAAGAGATCCAGAGACAATTTGCTGCGGGTCTGCTTACAGACCAGGAGCGTTACAACAAGATTATCGATATCTGGACGGATGCGAACAACGGTATTGCAGAAGGTTTGATGGCGAAGATCAGAGCCGATAAAGACGGATTCAACTCTGTACACATGATGGCTGACTCGGGTGCGAGGGGTTCTGCTGCACAGATCAGACAGCTTTCCGGTATGAGGGGTCTGATGGCGAAATCGGACGGATCGATCATTGAGACACCGATTACGTCAAACTTCCGTGAGGGTCTGAACGTACTTGAGTACTTTATTTCGACACACGGTGCGAGAAAAGGTCTTGCCGATACAGCGCTTAAGACAGCGAACGCGGGTTATTTGACAAGAAAGCTGATCGACGTTGCGCAAAACGTGAAGATCGTCATGAATGACTGTGGTACGCATGAAGGTGTGGAAGTATCGGATATCGTCGTCGGTAACGAGATGATCGAGCCGCTGGCAGACCGTATCTACGGCAGAGTACTGGCGCAGGATATCATCGACCCTATCACTTCAGAGGTCTTGATCAGTGAGGGAACATTGATCGACGAGGAGATGGCGCAGCGCGTTCAGGACGCTGGAGTGAGATCGGTTGTCATCAGGGCTCCGTCTGCATGTAAAGCACCGAAAGGTATCTGTGCGAAATGTTACGGTCTGAATATGGCTGACAACAAACTGGTGAAACGCGGTGAAGCAGTCGGTGTCATTGCGGCACAGTCGATCGGTGAACCGGGTACACAGCTGACACTGCGTACCTTCCACACCGGTGGTACGGCAACGGCAGGCAAGGAAGAGAGACAGATCGTAGCGAGCAAAGAAGGTTTCATCCGTTACTATAACCTTGCTGTGTATAGAAATACCGAAGACAAGCTGATCGTGGCAAACAGAAGAAATGCCGGTGTGCTTTTGGTTGAACCGAAGATCAAAGCGACGGTTTCTGGTAAAGTGAAGATCCAGGTAACGCACGATGAGTATGTGATCTCTGTGGTCGCTGCAGGAACAGATGAGATCAAATACAATCTCAGAAAGTCCGATGTGGCAAAATCAAACGAACTTGCAGGGGTTGCAGGTAAGATTGAAGGGAAATTCTTCCTGCCGTTTGAAGATGGTGACGAGGTACAGGAGGGTGACTCTATCGTTGATATGATCAACGAGGGATGGTCGGTACCGTCACGTATTCCGTTTGCGTCAGAGCTGAAGGTAGAGAATGGTGCACCGGTGACACAAAAAGTGATCGCTGAGTCACGCGGTACCGTGAAATTCTTCCTCTTGAAAGGCGACTATCTTGAAGCGCACCCTGAGAGCAAAGAGGGTGATGTCGTGGTACAAAAAGGTCTCTTTGCCGTCGTTGTGGATGAAAACAACAGGGAAGCAGGAAGACACTATATCTCAAGAGGGTCCAGACTTCAGGTATCCAATGATCAGAAAGTAGAAAGAGGAGATCTTCTTTCCGCACCTGAGATCATAGAACAGACGGTCGTTGCAGAGTGGGATCCATACTCTGAACCGATCATTGCAGAGCAGAAAGGTACATTGAAGTTTGAAGATGTCATACCTGGTATTACGGTAATCGAGCAGTTTGATGAAGTGACAGGAGAGTCAAGACTGGAGCTTAACGAGTATATCTCGACTGCCTATAAGCCGGCGATTATCCTTGCGACAGAGTCAGGAGAGATCATCCGTTATCAGCTTGATCCAAGAACAAGCCTTTTTGTTAAAGATGGAGCAGAGGTGAGTACGGCCGATATCCTGGCGAAAAAACCGAAAGCTGCGATCAAGTCAAGCGATATTACCGGGGGTCTTCCGAGAGTATCTGAACTCTTTGAGGCGAGACGTCCAAAAGATATCGCTTTGATTGCACAGATTGACGGTGTAGTCAGCTTTGGTAAACCGCTGCGAGGCAAGCAGAGACTGATTATTGCCGGTGACGGAGATCAGATCACTGAGCAGTTTGTCGATAAGAACAAGGCAGTGCTGGTTCATGCGGGAGACTATGTACACGCGGGTGAAAAACTCACCGACGGTACGATCTCAAGCCATGATATCCTTGCGGCAATGGGTGAGAAAGCGCTCTATGACTATATCGTCTCCGAGGTACAGATGGTTTATCGTCGTCAAGGGGTTAACATCTCTGACAAGCACATTGAGATCGTTGTTTCTCAGATGATGCGTCAGGTGAAGGTGATTGATAGCGGTGACAGCAAATTCATCGCCGGAGATATTGTTTCCAGACGTAAGTTCAAAGAAGAGAACGAAAGCGTACTGAAACTTGGCGGTGAACCGGCAATTGCCGAACCGATGCTTGTAGGTATTACCCGTTCAGCGGTTGGTGCAGACTCGATCATCTCGGCAGCATCGTTCCAGGACACAACAAAAGTACTGACTTCGGCATCTATTGCCGGTACGGTCGATTCACTGGAAGATCTGAAAGAGAACGTCGTTATCGGTCGTTTGATCCCTGTGGGTACAGGAATGATCAACCTGGACAAAGTTTCAATCAGTGCTACAGAAGAGTAGCAGAAGAACCACTTCGGTGGTTCTTGAATTCTCCTTTGCATTACAGAGCGTAAAAACACTTATAAAAAAATCTTAAGATAGTTTCAGTATAATATGCCTCCATTTTTCCGGGCTTTGTTCGATTTTAGAGCATTTTTGTGCTTTAAAATGGGATTATCCCAAGATTCAATTCAAAATAACAAAGAGAAAGGATTACGATTGCCTACAATTAACCAATTGATTCGTAAAGAGCGTAAAAAAGTGATTAAAAAATCAAAATCACCAGCGCTTGTGAACTGTCCTCAAAGAAGAGGTGTTTGTACAAGAGTATATACAACTACTCCTAAGAAACCAAACTCAGCACTTAGAAAAGTTGCTAAAGTAAGACTTACAAGTGGATTCGAAGTAATCGCTTATATCGGTGGTGAGGGTCACAACCTTCAAGAGCACTCAATCGTACTAGTACGTGGTGGTAGGGTAAAAGACTTACCGGGTGTTAAATATCACATTGTTCGTGGTGCATTGGATGCTTCAGGTGTGGCTAACAGAACAGTTGCCAGATCCAAGTACGGTGCTAAGAGACCTAAAAAATAATTTTAGGATCCACACATAAAAGAGGTTAGCCTTATATCAGGCTTATGCAGGTGTTGTCAGTGAACCTTCGTGGACAAGACTTGAGTAAATCAACAATATAAAGATTGAAGAGGAAAAACAAATGAGAAGAAGAAAAGCTCCTGTTAGACCGGTACTTCCAGATCCAGTATACGGTTCTAAAGTTTTAACAAAATTCATCAATGCAATTATGCTTGATGGTAAGAAAAGTACAGCACAAAAAGTAGTTTATTCGGCGTTAGAGAGAATTGAATCAAAAACAGGTGAAAAAGGTATCGATATCTTTAACCAGGCAATGGACAATGTAAGACCATTGATGGAAGTAAAGAGTAGAAGAGTTGGTGGTGCTACATACCAAGTTCCAATGGAAGTAAGACCTGTAAGACAGCAGTCATTGGGGATCAGATGGATCGTTGATGCAGCAAGAAAAAGAAATGAAAGAACTATGATGGAGCGCCTTAGCAATGAGCTTATGGATGCTGCAACTGAAAAAGGTTCTGCTTTCAAGAAGAAAGAAGACACATATAAGATGGCAGAAGCTAACAAAGCATTTGCTCACTATAGATGGTAAGGAAATAAATTATGGCAAGATCGCATAAACTTGAAGATGTAAGAAACATCGGTATTGCTGCACACATCGATGCAGGGAAGACGACAACCACTGAAAGAATCCTTTTCTATACTGGTATTGAGCATAAAATTGGTGAGACTCACGAAGGTACAGCTACCATGGACTGGATGGAGCAGGAGCAGGAGAGAGGTATTACGATTACTTCTGCTGCAACTACTTGTACATGGGCAGACAAACAGATCAACATCATTGACACTCCGGGCCACGTTGACTTTACGATCGAAGTTGAGCGTTCAATGAGAGTGCTTGACGGTGCAGTTTCTGTATTCTGTGCGGTCGGTGGGGTTCAGCCTCAGTCTGAAACTGTATGGAGACAAAGAAACAAATACGGCGTGCCCTCTATCGTCTATGTAAACAAAATGGACAGAACAGGTGCAGACTTCTATGAGGTCGAAAGACAGATCAGTGAAAGGCTGAAAGGCAACCCGGTTCCTCTTCAAATCCCGATCGGTGCAGAAGATACATTTGAAGGTGTCGTTGATCTTGTAAAAATGAAAGAGATTGTCTGGGATGCTGATGCTGCGATGGGTTCAGCATACAAGGAGCAGGATATCCGTCCTGAACTTCAGGAAAAAGCTGAAGAGTATCGTGAAAAAATGATCGAATCTATCTCCGGTGTTGAGGGTAACGATGAGCTTATGGAGAAATTCCTAGAGGGCGAAGAGTTAACAAACGAAGAGATCATGGCTGGGATCAAAAAAGCGACAATCGGTATGGAGATCGTACCAATGGTTTGCGGTACTTCATTTAAAAACAAAGGGGTACAGACACTTCTTGATGCCGTTGTTGCATATCTTCCGGCTCCGACAGAAGTTGCTGATATCCGTGGTACAATGATGGATGATGAGACCAAAGAAGTGGTAGTTGAGTCTAGTGATAATGGACCATTTGCTGCACTCGCATTCAAGATTATGACTGACCCGTTTGTAGGTCAATTGACATTTATCCGTGTCTACAGAGGTGTACTTGAATCAGGTTCATACGCGCTTAACTCTACAAAGAACAAAAAAGAGCGTATCGGCCGTATTATGAAGATGCACGCGATCAAACGTGAAGAGGTAAAAGAAGTTTATGCTGGGGAGATTGCTGCGGTTGTAGGTCTTAAAGACACAACGACAGGAGATACACTCTGTTCAGATAAAGACAAAGTGGTTCTTGAAAGAATGGAATTCCCTGAACCTGTTATCTCTGTTGCGGTTGAGCCTAAGACAAAAGCTGACCAGGAAAAAATGGGTATTGCACTTGGTAAACTTGCTGCAGAGGATCCATCATTCAGAGTTTCTACAGACGAAGAGTCAGGTCAGACAATCATCTCCGGTATGGGTGAACTACACCTTGAGATCATTGTTGACCGTATGAAAAGAGAGTTTAAGGTAGAAGCTGAAGTTGGTGCGCCACAGGTTGCTTACCGTGAAACGATCAGAAAATCTGTTGAAAAAGAGTACAAGTACGCAAAACAATCTGGTGGACGCGGACAGTTCGGTCACGTATTCCTCAGAATCGAGCCGCAGGAGCCAGGTGCCGGTTATCTGTTTGTTGATGAGATCAAAGGCGGGGTTATTCCTAAAGAGTTCATCGGGCCTGTTGACAAAGGTATCCAGGAAGCACTCGGTAGAGGTATCCAGGCGGGTTATCCTGTAGAAGATGTTAAAGTAACACTTTACGATGGATCTTACCACGATGTTGACTCTTCTGAGATGGCGTTTAAACTTGCAGGTTCTATGGGATTCAGAGAGGGTGCTAAAATGGCTAACCCTGTGATCCTTGAGCCACTGATGAAAGTTGAAGTTGAAGTTCCTGAAGACTACATGGGTGACGTGATCGGTGACGTTTCAAAAAGACGTGGTCAGGTCAACGGTATGGATGATAGAGCAGGTAACAAAATCGTGAATGCGTTTGTACCGCTTTCAGAGATGTTCGGTTACTCTACTGACCTTAGATCTATGACTCAGGGGCGTGCGACTTACTCTATGGAATTTGACCACTATGAGGAAGTTCCGGCAAACGTTGCAAAAGAGATTATCGAAAAGAGAAACGGCTAATCTTTAGCAGTATTTCTACCCCACTTTCGCTTTAGCGACGGGGTATCGGCACTTCACCCTAAGGGTATTTCCTCCCTTCGGTCAGGGCAAGTGCCAGAACTGTATCTTTGAAGGAGTATCTCAGTCACGTACTGGGAGTATACTCCTTCACCATATCCTTCCTTGTGCTTGAACTCTCTGTAAGAAATCTACAGTAAACTACTACCAAATCTAAATGATTTTAAAATATTGTTCTATTCATGTTATTCAAATATTAATAATATAGTATTTAAAAGGGATTTTTATGAAATTCATTATTGACCTTATCGAAGATATAAGGACAGAGATAGGCAATGAGCCTGATTTTACGGTCCATGCCATGCTCCTCAAAGAGGATGTCAGTGACCCCCAGAATCTGATCTATGGCGGTGAAGCAGCTCTTAACAGTTTTATATTGGATGAAGCGGGAAGAAGACTTATGATGAGGATCGACGGCTCCTCTGGTGTCTTAACGATCGGAGAGCTGATCAAGCGTATTTTGATCTATGATATGGATAAGATGATGTATGAGGTAAGGCTCAATGTCAACCGTCACTATCATGATGTCGAAGTGATAGGGTTCGGAAAGTCTATAGAAGAAAAGAGGTATTTCTTTTTTATTAAGCTTTGAAAAATGTCGGTTATTCTTTTTGATTGATTGCACCAGAGTACTAAAAAGTTTTCTTTTTCTCTTTCTTTAAGCTCTCCTGACAAATATATTTTCAAATTTATTTAGTTAAGTTATTATTATACAATGTAATGGAAAAACAGGTTACAATAGTATTCCTGCGATACAATATACGGGAGAGAATATGCTTACATTTTTCAGTCGCTACGGACAGACGTTAGTCATACCAATCCGATACATACTCTTTATTTTTCTCCTAAAGTGTTTTTTTATATCTGTGGGAGCAATGGAGGGAGTAATCCTGGATGAATCGACACATCAACCGGTCGCATCAGCGATCATCACTGCAAACGGCAAGGCGTACCGTACAGATCTAAAAGGTCGCTATCATATTCCGAATACAGAGAGTATTGGTGTGCGTGCAGTAGGTTATGAGCGTATTTTTACACGATTTCAGCGTAAAATCTATCTCAGAAAGTTTCACCCAAAGGCACTCTATCTCTCCGCTTTTGGAGCAGCAAATAAAAAAATCATGCACAATGCCAGACACCTTATCCGTACTACTCAGGTCAATGCCCTGGTGATCGATGTGAAAATGGACAGGGGGCAGATAGCATTTCATTCTTCAAGCCCTGTTGCAAAAGAGATCGGGGCACTCAAAGCGGTGACCTTGCCTTGTCTGAAAGATTTTATCGGTGAGCTGAAAGAGGAGGATATCTATACCATAGCACGTATTGTATGTTTCAAGGATACCCCTTTTGTCAGGACTTTTCCGTATTCGGGGGTAAAATATACCAACGGTGCACTCTATCGTGACAGAGAAGGATCTTATTGGATCGATCCCTCGTATATAAAAGCATGGGAATATATTTTGACGATTGCAGAAGAGAGTGCAAAAGCTGGATTTGACGAGATACAGTTTGACTATGTGCGTTTCCCGGATAAGAGAGGGTTGAGATTCTCGGTGAAAAACAAGCAGTCGGAACGCGTACGCATTATTACTGAATTTCTGGAGTATGCAAGGTCGCGTTTGACCCCCTACAATGTCTTTACCGCTGCAGATATCTTTGGATATGTCTGTTGGAATGATGCCGATCTTGGGATAGGACAGCGTGTCGATGCTATGGCCCCTTATGTAGATTATATTTCACCGATGCTCTATCCCAGCGGATTTCAGGTAGGAATCCCGGGCTATAAGAATCCAGTCAAAGCCAATTATCAGATTGTGAAACATTCACTGGATAAGGCATTGGAGAAGTCAGGCGGTTCACCTCTGCGTTACCGCCCATGGCTTCAGGCATTTAGGGATTATGCTTTTGACAGACGCAATTACGGGAAAAAAGAGATCGGTGAACAGATACGTGCAAGTGAAGATTTTGGCAGCTGTGGATGGATGCTATGGAATGCGGCCAATCGATACTCTTCGGATGGTATTGAGCAATGATATTGTTGGACAGGGATAGTAGTGGTAAAATCGGAAATTTTTTATCTAGGCTATGTGTCATTTTCTTCTCTTTGTTCCATTTCTCTTTTGCCCAACCAAAGGATACGTACAAGCAGATACCTATTTTATGCTATCATCGGTTCGCGCCACAGATCAATGATGGGATGACGATCAAAACTTCAGATTTTGCTAAACAGCTTTCCTGGCTGAAAGCAAATGGATATACGGTGATTCCGCTCGATGATGCTGTTGGATATCTCAAAGGAGATAAGGTTAATATCCCGGAAAAACCCGTTGTGATTACTGTGGATGACGGGCATAGAAGTGTCTACTCTGAGGTGCTTCCTTTGGTGCAACACTATAAGATACCGGTGACCCTTTTTATCTATCCCAGCGCAATTTCCAATGCAACGTATGCACTGACATGGAAACATCTTCATGCGCTTGAGGAGACAGGTTTGTTTCATGTCGAGTCCCATACCTATTGGCATCCGAATTTCAAAAAAGAGAAGAAAAGGCTTTCTGCTGAAGCATATGATAAATTTGTAACGATGCAACTGGGTGAATCCAAGCGTATCCTGGAAGAGAAAATGGGCCATGAAGTCAAGTATCTGGCATGGGCATTTGGCATCTATGATGAAATGCTACAGCGCAAGGCAAAAGAAGCAGGATATGAGGCAGCTTTTACGATAGAGCGCAAACATGCGAAGAGAGGACAACCGATGATGACGCTCCCACGTTATATGATTTTACATCCTGCAAGTCCCGATGCACTTAAACGTTTATTAAGATAGTATATTTCATTTCAATAGCTTTATGATGGGCAGGGAGAAGAGGTTAATATCCTCTTCCTGATCTTTTCACTGTCTGCAAATGTCACCAGTTGGTTCACCTGGATGATTTACGTATATAGCGACTCTTTCCCAAACTCTTTTACCAACAGTGCATAGAAGAGCGCTCTGTATTTATGCCGGTTTGCACTTCCCATTGCCTCACACACCTTTTGAATCGCATGATCCATCTCAGTCTCATCATCAAGTCCCAGTTTATTCTGCAAAAAGTTTTTTTTGATCGTCTCAAGCTCTGATTGGTCTGAACAGGATACTGTTTCAGCGTCCTGATTGTAGATTGCCGGTACAAGTGATTCTGTAGTCTTTGCGATCAGTCTATCATCAAGATCCAGTCCAAGTTTTTTTGCCTCTTGGGAATAGTGTGCCACTTTCTCCTCTAGCTTGCTCATCTTCGCTCCTTTTGTATGATATGACTTTAATTATAGCATAAAATTATTCTGTAGGATTAATTATTTTTTTGATTGAAAAGTATCCAGTTCATACTTATTTTGTGCTTCTGGCAAAAGAGTGCTATTGCTTCATAGGGGATCTTTTTACGTTTTTTGATCACGGCATAATACTGGGGGTCCAGATCGAGGGCATGGGCAATGTCTCTGTCGTAAATTTTCTCTTTTTGCAGTGTGGTGTGCAGGATGGTACGGATACGCCCACTGACTTCCAAAAAATCTATCATGCAACTCCTTTGGGCATATCATAATAGATTTTTTCAGGCAGCAGCAGATATATGTCACATTGACATATTATCGAGGAACCTCTATCGTTTGACGGGTTCCACTGTCGGGTTGTTGTGCTTATAGAGATCGACTCTCTGCCTAACACCTTTCGCTGTCGATCTCTATGACCGTATGTACATTCCCTCGCGGGTTAAAGTCTGCGACCAGTTTCATCGACTTTGGCTGAAGTTTGTTATAGAGTGTATCATAGATCTCATTGGCAACATTTTCATGGGAGATATACCTGTTCATAAATGAGTTGATATAGAGCTTGAGCGCTTTGAGCTCGATGACACTTTTGTCAGGCTGGTAGGAGAGTCTAAGCGTAGCAAAATCAGGGTATCCCGACCGTGGGCACATACACATAAACTCCGGGAGTTCTATATTGATTGTATAGTTCTTTTCATGTTCATTTGGCCAGAAGTTACCCTGGGCATTGATATCAAATTCACGTATCTCTTTTTCACCGTATTTCATTTTTTTCCTTTATTGTATTGTTCAATCAGATGGTATTCGTCAATGGATTTGGCAATACCGAATCCCTGAAGATAATCGATGCCGAGCGACTCGAGTTTCTCTTTCTGCTTCTCTTTGTCCACCCATTTTGCAACGGTAGTGATCCCAAGCTCTTTGGCCATTTTTATCAGTGAGTCCAGCATCGCAAGAGTGGTTTTGTCAGAGAGTTCGGTGACATACTCCCTGTCAAACTGTATCATATCAAAAGTGAAGTGTTTCATATACTCCATAGAGGCATTGGATGCACCGAAATTGTCGATGCAGATGCGTACACCATGTGCACGCAACTGTTTGAGTGTCCTGAGATATCCGCTTAGGTTGTGGTGCGTCTTTCTCTCATAAAGCTGAATGATGAGCCTGGAGGCATCGATGTTGTTCTCTTCGAGCAATTTGAAAAACTGATCCTGAAACTGCTTGTCTCTCAGTGAAAAAGGGGAGAGGTTGAAGGTCAAAGAGATATGTTGATCAACCAGGGGCAGCAGCCTGACAATATGCTTGAGGAGCATCATATCATATTCTCTTCCCAACCCCATTTTGTTGATAATCGGCAGATAGTAGCGCGGAAGGATATCCCCCCTGGCAGGATGCTTCAATTTTACGGCGATCTCATAGATATCTATCGAATCGGTATGAATGTTGAGCAGCGGACGAAAAGAGAGTGAAAGCGCTCCGTTTTTCATTGCACTGATAATACTCTCTTCGATCTCTGTGTACTCTTTTGCATCTTTTACCAGCTCTTTTGAGGCCTCATCCTCGCTTTCATTGGAGTTTAGAATATTGATAAGTTGGGAGATATCTTTTTTAAGGTCCAAGTCAGGATTGGTGAGTACGGCATAGCGATAATCCAATTCTATATTATCTATTGTACTGTGTTTATCGATAAACGTATCGATCAGCTCCGTTGCAGGTTGATCGACCGTCTCTAATGCAATAAGGAACTCTGCCCCGTAACGCCTTGCGATGAGAGGTTTTTTTGTACCCTTCTCCCGCAGATGGCGGTTTAGCTTATGTATGAGGTTGTAGAGAAGCAGATCAATCTCTTCGTTACTGTAGTTCTGGTTGATCAGCGAGAGGTTGTCGATCAAAAGCAGTGCCAGGGCATCCGGCTTTTTCTTTTTGATCCTCCCCAAAAAAGCTTTTTCATTGAAACCGTGCGTGACGGGATCTATCAATGACTCCTCAACACTCCGCTCCAGAAAGAAGTAGACAAAATAGACAGAGATAAAGACGATGGCGGCAATCAGTACTTTGTTTTCAAAATTGATGTCAATGGTCTCCTCTTTGAAGAATGTAGCGTAGAAGATCAGTGCAACCAACACTAGGATCGGAATGGCTGCTCTGAGGGCAAGTTTAAAGCGTCTTTCTCGTTCCTCAAGTTCGGACAGGAGCATTATACATCCAGGTTTTTGACATCTTTGGCATGGGTTTCGATGTAGTTGCGTCTCGGTTCAACTTCATCTCCCATAAAGAGGGTGAAGGTTTCGCTTGCCGTTTCCAGGTCATCGATCTTCACCTGAAGCAGTTTTCTGTTCTCCGGTGTCATCGTCGTCTCCCATAATTGCTCAGGGTTCATCTCACCCAGACCTTTGTAACGCTGGATATAGGCACCTTTTTTGGCACTGCTCTCTATCACTTCGAAAAGTTCAAGCAGGTCTTTATCCGCAAACTCTTCTGTGATATGGTCTTGGATACGCTTGTGGATCTCGATCGCACTGTTGTACTGCGGGTTGGTAAAGAGGATATCATCGATGATCAGCTCCTCAAGCCCGTCATTGGTCTGGACATAGAGGTGGATCTGCTCTTCGGTGACTGATTGGTTGAGAATATTGTACCCGAGATCGTAAATGTAGGCTTCAATTGTTTTGAAGAGAGCCTCGTTGGATGTTGCTATGATATCAGGGTTCTCGATCATGTAGCGTACCACCTCGGGAAGGGCAAAACGGTTTTCCAGATCTTTCAGGGTCATTTTGTAGTGTCCCACAAGCTTGAAGAGATCTATGAGATCGTTCTCCCCCATTGTTTGGCTTTCGATTGCCGATATACCGTTTCCAATCAGGAAGTTGTTCAGCTCGACATCATCCTTGAGATACATTTCATTTTTCCCTTTTTTGTAGCGGTAGAGCGGCGGCTGAGCAAGATAGAGATAACCCTTTTCAATTACAGGTCTGAGGAATCTGAAGAAGAATGTCATAAGCAGTGTTTGGATATGGCTGCCGTCGACATCCGCATCTGTCATGATAATGATCTTGTGATAACGCAGTTTCTCTTCATCGAATTCATCACCGATACCGCAGCCAAGCGCGGTGATCATATTTTTGATCTCGTCAGATTTGAGGATCTTGTCCAGACGGGCTTTCTCTACGTTGAGAATCTTACCCTTCAAAGGTAAGATCGCTTGGAATACCCTGTCACGTCCCTGTTTTGCCGAACCACCTGCAGAGTCACCCTCCACAAGGTAGATCTCGGAGATTTCGGGATCCTTGCTTTGGCAGTCTGCAAGTTTGCCAGGAAGGGTCCCCACGCTCATGGAGTCTTTGCGCTTTACAAGCTCTTTTGCGCGTTTTGCGGCATCGCGTCCTCTGGCCGCAAGAAGGACCTGCTCCATGATCGCCTTGGCTTCGATCGGCGTTTCTTCGAGATATTTGTTGAAGTTTTCGCTAAAGAGTTTTTGTACAAGCGGTCTTACGTAGCTTGACCCCAGCTTCCCTTTGGTCTGTCCTTCGAACTGCGGTTCCGGCACACGCACAGAGACAATAGCGATCAGCCCCTCTTTGCAGTCATCTCCGGTGATTTTGGTATTTTTCTCTTTGGCATTGGCATTTTTAGTGATGTAACTTGCAAGTGATCTGGTCAAACCAGCTCTGAATCCCGCCTCGTGCGTACCCCCATCCGGGGTTTTAATGTTGTTTACAAAAGAGAGTACCTTTTCGGTATCAGAGTTACAGTACATCATCGCAATATCGATCTCTACAGTCCCTCCCTCTGCATCTTCGGCACTGCCGCTGAAGAACTGTGCGCTTGAGAGAGGCTCTTTTGTGTTCATATCCTCAACGAACTGGCGGATACCGCCCTCAAAATGGAAGAGCTCTTTGGAGCCGTCTCTTTCGTCTCTGAAGTCGATCGTGATCTTTGGGTTCAGGTAGCAAAGCTCCTTGAAACGCTTCATCAGGATCTCTTTTTTGAACTTTACCGACTCTGTGAAGATCGTTTCATCCGGCCAGAATTCGATCTTGGTTCCGTGTTTTCTTGTGGCATCCCCTGATTCAAGCGGCGCATCGGGGATACCTTTTTGGAAGCTTTGTGTGTGGATCTGTCCATCTTTGAAGATCGTCATATCCAGTTTTTTGGAAAGCGCATTGACAACAGAGACACCAACCCCGTGGAGCCCGCCTGAGACCTTGTAGGTATCTTTGTCAAATTTACCGCCGGCATGAAGGACGGTAAGTACGACTGTTGCCGCGGAGATCTTTTCTGTCGGGTGTTCTGTGACAGGAATACCACGACCGTTATCCTCGATGATCGCCGAACCCTCTTTTGTGAGTGTGACCTTGATCGTATCACAGTACCCTGCCATCGCTTCGTCGATTGAGTTGTCGACTACTTCATAGACGAGGTGGTGAAGCCCTTTTTCAGAGGTGTCACCGATATACATCCCCGGTCTTTTTCTTACCGCTTCGAGACCTTTGAGGACCTTGATATTACTAGCACCGTATTCTGCCATTTTGCACTCCGTTCTGTGGGGTTATAATAGTATATATTTTAGCCAAAAAGTGCTTAGAAACCGGGTGCAAAACCCCAACTCCCGGGAAGAGAGGAAAAATAGAGGAGAGCGAGGCTAGAGGAGCATTCCTGCCTGCTGTTTTTTGGTGACGACTATGTCGATCTCGTAAGGATCGGTAAACTGCTTTTTCTGATAGGCATCAAGTGCATAGCGCCCGATCATGGCAGCATTGTCCGAACAGTATTGAAGCGGTGCGACATGGAGGGTCTTGCCGAACTGATCGCAGAGTTCCTGATAAGCATCTCTGATATATTGATTGGCTGAGGCCCCGCCTACGATGGCAAAATCTTTGGCCTGTTCGGCTGCAAAGATCTTTTTGCTCTTTTGCAGCAGATGAAGTTTGAGCGCTTTCTGGAAACTTGCCGAGAGGTCGCACCTGTCCTGTTCGCTCATACCCTCGATGCCGCCGAGCTTTTCGATCTCCAGACGCACAGCATTTTTCAGCCCTGAGAGAGAAAAGGCAATGAGCTTCGAGTTTCTAAGTGGAACAGGCAGATCAAAACGGTTTTCATCTCCTTTGCGGGCAAGCGTTTCGATGATAGGGCCGCCCGGATACCCCAGCCCCATCATCTTGGCCACTTTGTCAAAGCTCTCTCCCACGCTGTCATCCATACTGGTTGCCAGTATCTCCATACGCTCAAAACTCTCTACCCGTATGATCTGCGTATGTCCTCCTGAGATCAACAGGACCAGGAGAGGCATGATGGTCTCCTTTTCGATAAAGAGCGAGTAGATATGTCCCTTGAGATGGTGTACAGAGATCAATGGAATCTTCTGAAGGGATGCCAGGGTTTTTGCCATAGCGATTCCCTCCAGCAGAGTGACACCCAGTCCGGGCTGGTTGGTAACCGCTACGGCTTTGAGTGTATCAAAGTAGGGTTTGGCTTCCTCAAGCAGTTTGGGGAGCGTCACGGCATGCAGCCTTGAAGCAAGCTCAGGTACGACACCTCCGTAGCAGGCATGTTCGGCTTCCTGGGAGATCTTCTTGTGGTAGAGAAGCTTTTTGGTTGCGATCTCTGTGATCGCTATTGAGCTGTCATCACAGCTGCTTTCAATACTCAGGATCATGCATCCTCCCTACTATTTAACATTGTTTTTCTCCATTACCAGATTTTCTATCAGTTCCCATTGTCCGTATCCGCTGTCGGTATTTATATGTCCTGCCTTTTCGATGATATTCAGAGGTATATTGTAGTGAGATGCAATCTCTGTAGCCTCATCCACTGTGATCCAGGGATCGTTATCCGAAACGATCATCTGCACCTCTTTGGCATGCAGAGAAGCGGGCATCGGTGCAGGGAAGAAGGTCCTGATCGTCTTCTCTTCTGTCTGAAGACTGGGAGGCGAGACCATAAAGAGCCGTTCTACCGTACACATCTCCTCCTCTTGACAGAGCCAGAACCAGAGTGTATTTGCCAGGGAGTGGCAGACCACGGTATCGGGTTTGAACTCCTTAAGGATCTCCATCACCTGCCTGACCCAGCGGTTTCTGCTCGGGAAGTGGCAGTTGTCAAGCAGGGGGAAAGAGACCGTCCCGTAGTTTTTCGCTACTTCGGCAGCCAGTTCCGCCTGCCAGTGCGGCGCATCGCTCCCGCCCCAGCCGTGCAAGATAAGGAGTTTCATTGGAACTCCTTATCTTGAGTGAAGAGTGAAGAGTGAAGAGTGAAGAGTGTAGGTTTGCATTGCTTTGCAATGCTTTTATTTCTAAGCACTGAATACTGAAGGCTGAACGCTTTATTTAACATATTTTCTTACCTCTTTATCGATCGCAATGATCTCCTCGATCGTTGCGGCTTTGAAGCTTTCAAACCTTTTATAGGCATCCAGTACGATTTCGCTCATCCCGAAAAAACTGCATCGTTCATGTTTAAAGGCTTCGATCGCCTCTTCATTGGCCGCGTTTACCACTACCCCCAGGTGGGGATTTGCGAGGATATGCTCTTTGATCTGCCAGATAGGGTATCTCTGCTCTTCTATGGGCAGGAACTCGATGCTCCCCATTGCCAGCAGATCCGTGGGAGGCAGGATCGGCTCATTGACCTCCCCGCGCAGCGCAAAGGCGATAGGCAGCTTCATGTCGACACCTGCAAAGTGTGCTGTGGTAGAGCCGTCTTTGAACTCGGCCAAGGCATGGATAATGGACTTCTTTTCGATCAATGCATCGATATCGGTGGTGTCAAAGAGCCATTTTGCTTCCAACAGCTCAAAGAGCTTATTGGTCATTGTCGCCGAATCGATCGTGATCTTGTCGCCCATAGACCAGTTGGGGTGCTTGAGTGCATCGGCAAAGGATGCTTTTTGCATCTTCTCTATCTCCCACTCTCTAAATGCCCCGCCGCTGGCTGTGATATAGAGCTTGGAGAAGGGGCGGTGATTCATCAGGTACCAGAGCCCGAAGTGCTCCGAGTCGATCGGGGTGATCAGGGAGATATCGATGAACTCTCCGGCAACCACCAGAGATTCTTTGTTGGCCAGTGCCACTCTCTTGCCGAGGCTTGTTGCCTTCAGTGTAGGCGCCAGTCCTACATATCCTACCAGGGCATTGACAACCATATCGCTTTGGCTCTCTTCAATCGCCTCCAGGATCGCTTCGCTGCCCGCACGTACATCAGGGTGGTTCACCTTTGTTTTGTCTGCTTCATTGGCTATGACAACTCTCCGGGGATGATGTTCTGCGATCTGTTGGTTGAGCAGGTCGATATTGTTTCCTGCCACGAGTGTTTCGACTGTGATATTGTATCGCTTGGCAATGATCAGTGTGTTAATCCCAATGGAGCCGGTAGACCCCAGAAGTACAATGCTTTGCATACTTAGATCAACGCTCTCATCGAGATCAGCATCATGACGGCACCAAAGAGGTAGCCGTCGATACGGTCAAGTACGCCGCCATGGCCAGGAAGGATATCCCCTGAGTCTTTGACCCCTGCCTCTCGTTTGAGATAAGATTCGAAAAGGTCGCCAAATACAGACGCGACAGAAGTGATGAGTGTGACCACTACCGCGATCCAAAACGGTACGACAAGGGTACCGATAAGGCTTCCGATCACTGTGGCGAGGAAGATACCGCCAAAAACCCCTTCGAGTGTTTTGTTCGGAGAGGTGTCAGAGAACTTTGTTTTCCCGAACTTTTTGCCGGTGAAGTAGGCTCCCGTATCGGTCAAAGTGACGGTAACAACCAGCCAGAACATCGTCATGATGCCGAAATCCCGGTAGAGCATCAGGATAAAGAGCATTCCGCTGACAGGATAGAGGAAGGGGAGGAGAAGTCTCTTGTCAAAATTGTGAAAATAGGCGATGGAGGCACCAAAAACCACGGCAACAAAGAAGAAGAGGTCATCAGGATTTGGATAGAAATAGGCAACGATCCAGATAAACGCGGCCCAGAAAAAGGCACTGTTGGAACGAAGGCCAAAGAGTCTCATTGCTTCAAAAAAAGCGATGATATACACCATCCCCAGAAATGCCCAGGTGAGCGTAAAGCTGTCGATCAGCCCAATAACTAAAACAAGTGCGATGAGCCCTACACCGGTGATCAAGCGCTGTTGAAACTCTGAGAGGTTTTGTATCATAATGATGTCCTGATGTTAGTATGGCTATATTATAGCAAATGGTGAGTTATAGGAGGGTATAGTATTTTTGACAGCATCACTTTTAACGTTTAGTTATACTGCTTTTACTTCGCAAGTGTACTGACGATTTTTTGCCTATTTTTTATAAATAAAGTAGAGACACAAAATTTGAAGTTACAACACTTGTTGTATGTTACTTTTTAGAAAAGTAACCAAAAGCGTCACCACTCTCGAATCGCTTCGCTTTCAAGGTCGTTTGTGGTGACAGTTTTTATTAAATGATGTGAGAAAAGTATGAGTTATACTCTGATTTCTACACCCTCTTTGGTGACGTGGATGGTGTTGTATTTGTTATAGAGTACATTGGACCCCTCCTGGACTTTGACAAATTTGCGTTGCGCATAGTCGACTTCGTAGTCTCCCGGGTTCTTGACAGAAAAGTCAACACAGAGTTTGGCTGCGGCCCGGATGACCGATTCGGGCAGATTTTGTTTGTCGGTGCGGATAATAACATGGGAGGAGGGGATATCCCGTATATGCATCCAGAGATCATTGGCCTTGGCAAGCTGGAGCAGTTTTTGGTTTTCGGTGCTGTTCCGCCCAACCAATACCTTGTAGTTTTCGATCCAGAAGAGTTCTCCCTCTTTGAGTTTCTCTTTTTTCCGCAGGGATTTGGCACGTTTGGGTACGAGGAGCTCGAGTTCATAAGGGGTGCGGGCCTGTTGCAGGGCATAGCAGATATTCTCATAGAAGGCTTTTTTGCTCTCCAGGTTGCCCTTTTCGATATGGATGTTTTTGGCTTTGTTCCTGGCGCGCTTGGAGAGGTTGAAGTAGTGGTCTGAGAGTCTGTTGACCTTTATCCCTTTCGGGAAAGGGATACTCACTTGATTGCCCTCAAAGTCATAGGTCTCCAGTTTTGTGTCGTAGGCTTTGATCTGGTAGAGGTTTGCCAGGATGAGGTTGGCAGAGTTGGCGTATTGGACTGCCTGGGCTTCAAGCTGCGTTTCGCTTGGCAGCTGTGCAAGCAGCGCTTCGAGTTTATCGATCTTTTTTTGCGTCGCGGCGAGCTTTTGTTTTTTAAGCTCTCTGAGTTTTTGGGCCTGAACCAGCGTATATTTCTCTTCGAGGAATGCATCGACGTCGCTCAGCTCACTCTCCGTTTCTTTGCGCTCAAACGAGGGGAGGTCAAGCAGCTCAACGCCGGGGCGTATCACCCGGAAAGAACTCTGTGCATCGATATGCCTGAGTGCTTCGATGATGATCCCGTACTCATCCAGCAGTATGGCATTGGTGTTTTTACCGGTAAACTCCAGTTGAAGCACCACGATCTTGTCTTTGTAGGAGCTTTTGGGAGCGACTTTGATACGCAGAAGACGGTCGTTCCCCGGCACTTCTACAGAGAGGATTTTGCTCGCTGAAAGCAGTGAGTGAAGCAGGGCGTCAAAAGGGGCATTATAGCTCTGCATAGGACGTTGCGAGGGTGCTTTGTAGACAAAGCTGTGCCCTCTGGTCATCGTGAAAAAGTAGCTCTCGTTTTTATCAAAGACAAGCTCTATGGTGTTGTCCTCCACGCGTCTTGCACGGCTGATGAAACTAAAGTCGTTTAGTCGTTTGGCAATGGCCTGTAGTTCGTACAATTTCATGGGGTTACCTTGGTGGAAATGATAGTGAAATTCTAACATAAAAAAATTTCGATATAATTCGCGTAATTTACACTGTACTATCAAGGATAACATCATGGGTCAAACTATTACTGAAAAGATCTTTTCAGAGCACGCAGGTCGTGAAGTAAAGGCTGGAGAGATCGTAAGAGTAGATATCGATATGATCATCGGTAATGATATCACCACGCCGATCTCTATCAAGGCGTTTGAGGAGAGCGGAGCGACAAAGCTGGCACGACCGGATAACTTCTGTATCGTTCTGGATCACTATATCCCTGCAAAAGACATCGCTTCGGCAAACCAGGCAAAGATCAGCAGAGACTTCGCCTACAAGCATGACATGAAGTACTTCTTTGACGAGAAGGATATGGGGATCGAGCATGCGTTGCTTCCGGAAAAAGGGCTTGTGATTCCCGGCGATGTGATCATCGGTGCAGACTCTCACACCTGTACGCACGGGGCACTGGGTGCATTCTCTACGGGTATGGGAAGTACGGACCTTGCGTTTGCTATGATCACGGGAGGCAACTGGTTCAAAGTGCCTGAAACGATCAAGGTGGTATTGACCGGTAAACCTGGCAAACACATTTACGGTAAAGATATTATCCTTGAGCTGATCCGTATGATCGGTGTGGACGGAGCACTATACAAAGCGATCGAGTTCACGGGTGAGGCAGTACAGTACCTTGGCATGTCAGACAGGTTCTCTATCGCAAACATGGTGATCGAAGCGGGCGCAAAGAACGGTGTCTTCGCAGTGGATGAGGTGACACTCAAATACCTTGAAGAGAGAAAAGCTGAAAACGGCGGGCTCAGAGCAGAGCCTAAGATCCACTACGCTGACGCGGATGCAGAGTACTGCCAGACGATCACGATCGATACTGCTGCGCTTTCTCCGGTGGTCGCCTATCCATTCCTTCCGGAAAACGGCAAGCCGATCGAAACAGCGGTAGCCGATGATCTCAAGATCGATCAGGTCATGATCGGTTCCTGTACGAACGGACGTATCGAAGACCTCAGGATCGCTGCTGAGATCATGAAGGGCAAACGTGTGGCAAAACACACACGTATGATCGTCACGCCGGGAACACAGAAGATCCTCCTTCAGGCGCAGCATGAGGGACTCCTTGATATCCTTATCAATGCGGGTGCAGTCGTATCCAACCCGACATGCGGTGCATGTCTTGGCGGATATATGGGTATCCTTGGTGACGGAGAGCGTTGTGTCGCTACGACCAACCGTAACTTCGTAGGCCGTATGGGTGCAAGAACCTCCGAGATCTATTTGGCAAACTCCGCAGTGGCGGCAGCTTCTGCGATCGCTGGGAAGATCGTCGATCCACGCGATATCTAATTTTTGTTTTGAAAAAGTCCAGGTTCAGTCATCTTTTCCCTCAAGAGAAGAGTGAACGGGACAACCTTCCTACCAGTAACGCCAAAAAAGCAGTTCTGGTACTCTTGACACTTTTCTTTATTCTTTATGTCAATTATAAACCTTATGCAATGACACCGCATCAGATCAACGGGATTTTTGAATTTCTTTTTACCCTCTATCAGTTCATTATCAACCAGACTCTGGGTATCATCCATGAAGGCGGACACGGGGTGTGCTACATCCTGCCATGTCCGAAGTTTGTCATGGTGGCGATGGGTACGGTGTTTCAGTGGCTCTTCCCGCTGGGAATCGCCTACTATTATAAAAAAAGAGGCAACCAGACAGCCTTTCTGACAGGGCTTTTTATCCTGGGTATTTCGATGGATTACACCGCATGGTATATGTCCACCGCACACGAGGGGGCGATCCTCCCTGCACACAAATCTTTCCTTGGTGTGAATGCCATGCATGACTTTCACTATATCTTCAGCACGCTGGGAGTGTTAGCATACGAGTCTCTGATCTCCGGCGTGACAAGGGTTATCGCCTATCTTTTGATGATAGGTGCGGTGATCGGGATGTTTTTTGAGGCCTTTTCGAATAAGCATTAGTAATGGCTATTTATCTTTCCACAAAGATCACTTCATTGGGATGGTTTTGAGAGAGCATTTTCAGGGCATTCTTTATCTGGTCTTCTGAGTTGACATCGATATCATAGGCACAACCTGTGATGCGAATACCGCGGTTCTGATATTCGGCTATCTCCTCTTTTGAGAGGAGATGCGGATTGACCCAAATGTTCAGATGAACGAACTCTTCCAGTTTCATTACCTCATGAAAGCCTTTTTGAGTGAGTACCAATATGATCATATTTAAACGCCTTCATTCAAAAATCTTATAATTAAAGTGTATCAAAATTTATCTGTAAAAATTTTTTGGAAAAAGAGAAGGTCACTACCCTCCATCATCACGATGAATTGGCAGATGCTATGAGGTATGCAGGCGGGATTAAAACCCTGCATTTGGATCGAATCCGAATCCTCCCCCTCCAAAGTCAGGTGTTCCAAAACTCATCTGTGAAAAACTTGGATCTTCATACCCTTGCTGTACCGAAGTGGAGCGCAGCATCATAATATCCATCTTGGGGTCGATCCCTTTCGGGCAGACTGCGGTACATTCACCGCATAGGGTACAGTCCCATACCCCGTTGCTCTGGATATTGTCAATGATGCCTTTGACATCCTCTTCGCGTTTGTCCACACTGTAGCGGTAGGCACGGGTGAGGGCAAAGGGACCCAGGAAGTCAGGGTTGACAGCAAAGACCGGGCAGGCGGAGTAGCAGCTGTTGCAGAGGATGCAGTCGGTTTGTCTTTCGCTCCTCTTCTCATCGGCATGGGTCTGTGCCGCTTCCTGAAAACTGTGCAGCCATGCAGTGGATCTGGTGAGCGTCTTCTTTGACGGCTGTTTGTCGACTTTGAGGTCACGCAGCATGGGGTGGTACTGCAGGGGTTCGATGATATCGCCATCCTGTACTTTGTAGGCACAGGAGAGCTGCTCTCTTCCGTTCACGCGTACCGCGCATGTCCCGCAGACCGAGGCACGGCATCCGGCGCTGAATGTGAGCGTGGGATCCTGGGTAGCCTTGATGTGTGTCAGTGCTTTGAGAAGGGTGGTCTCTTGATCCGGAAGGGCGTATTCTTGATGGGTGTTTGTTTGGCTTCTTAGGATTTTGATTTTCATTTGATACCCCCATCCAATAATAAGTTGGTTTTGTTCATTTTCTTTTTTTGTTGATGCAACAAAAAAAGAGAAACGAACCAAAAGAAAAAAAATGCAAATGGCTGCCGCAAATGAGAAGTGCCATTTTTTGTATGACTCAAAGGATGAAAATATATTGCCTGCTTTTCTTTTATCAATAAAAAAATTGTCTTAGCGAACGACCTTGAAAGCGAAGCGATTCGAGAGCTATGACGCTTTTTGCTTACTTTTTCTAAAAAAGTAAAGAAAGAAGTTAATACTGCTGCAAAAGGGTTATAGGTAAGGAATATTTTATTTGGCATTTTGTTCTCCTTGGTTCCACTGAAGTACGATATGCTTTTTGAACCTCACATCATCTTCGGTTTCAAATCCCCGTTTGAAGTGAGCGCCGCGGCTCTCATCTCTGGCGATTGCCGAGGAGATCACTGTCGGTGCAAGAAGCAGGGTATTGCTGAACTCCAGAAACTCTACAAGGTTCTGGTTATTGGTTTTGGCTTTGTCTTCGATACCCATTTTAGATAAACTTACCTGCATCGTGATCACCTCTTCCAGTGCTGCATTGAGTCTCTCATTGTCCCGTACAATGCCGACGTGATCGTAGAAGAGTTTTCCAAGTTTTTCTCTTGATTCATAGAAGTTGATACTGCACTCTCGGCTGTATATGGCCTCAATATGGGTCTTGTCTTTTTGTAGCTGCGTATCATCAGCTGGCCTGTTTTTTGCAAACATGGCATGTTTGCAGGCATTTTGCCCGGCAAACTTTCCAAAGGCGGTGATCTCAAGGAGTGAGTTCCCGCCCAGACGGTTTGCGCCGTGGATCTTGGCATTGGAGCATTCGCCTGCGGCAAAGCATCCCTTGATACCATTCACTTCCAGGGCATCATCCACATCGATCCCTCCCATGGTATAGTGGGCTACAGGTTTGATAGGGATCAGTTCGGTCAGAGGATCAACTCCTTCGTGCAGGCGGCACAGCTCTACCTCTTGAGGAAGCAGTTCCATCAGTTTGGCTTCACCGAGGTGCCGCACATCAAGAAAGACCTCTCTGCCCGCTTCGAACTGCTCAAAGATCGCACGGGCCACGATATCGCGCGGTTTGATCTCATCGACAAACCTCTCTCCGTCGCTGTTGAGCAGGTAGCCGCCTTCACCTCTGGCAGCCTCGGAGATGAGCAGACTGGAGTGTTTGAGAGCAGTGGGGTGGAACTGTATGAACTCCATGTCGCTGACCGCCCCGCCTGCACGCAGTACAGCCGCGATACCGTCACCGGTGGAACCGTAGGCATTGGTCGTATAGCCGTGGTAGAGCGCTCCGAAACCTCCCGTAGCGATGACAACGGATTTTGCATCGATCTGTACCGCTTCGCCACTGCGGATATCGAGGAAGGTCGCACCATTGACGGTCCCTTCCTCGGTGATGAGGTTGAGTAGATAATGCTCTTCGAGAAAGTCTATCCCCTCTTTGAGGCAATTGTCATAGAGGGTGTGCAGGATCTTGAGCCCCGTGTAATCCTGTGCATAGCAGGCACGTTTCGCGCTGGCACCGCCCATCTGGCGCTGTGCAATGCTTGAAATGCCTATTTCACCGTTATCCAGACGTGAGAACGGAACACCGAGCTGCTCGAGCCAGCCGATCACCTGGGGCCCATCCGCGCACATCTTCCGTACCATGTTCTCATCACAGAGACCGTGTGCTGACTTGACCGTATCATCGATATGGGAAGCGATATGGTCCTCTCCGGCATTGCCCAGTGCAGCGTTCATCCCGCCCTGTGCCATGGAGGTTTGAGAGGTGGTCGGGTAACTCTTGCCGACTACCAGTACCGAAGCGCCTTCCTGTTTAGCTGCAAGTGCAGCACTGAGGCCTGCACCGCCGCTACCGATGATGAGGATGTCGATCATGAAAAAGTCCTTTTCATTTAATAGGTATATCTTCACTGTTCATTTTCTTTTTTTCTCGATGCAAGAAAAAAAGAGAAACGAACCAAAAGAAAAAAAGTGCAAAGAGCTGATCCTAACAATACCTACCAGTGATTGCTGTGTTTACACTTGTTTGACTTTTAAATTCCTTCTTGTTTTAGGAACGAGGTGATATTTTCCACTATGCCTTCCAAAAGCTTAACTCTGGCTTCTTTGCTGCTCCATGCAATATGCGGAGTGATCAGCAGTCTCTCCTGTGCTTCGATGTGTAGCAGTGGATTATCGGTCGGGATGGGTTCTTTCTCTACGACATCAAGTCCCGCATAGATGGTCCTATTATCCAGCGCTTTGGCAAGGTTAGCCTCGTTGATGATCCCGCCACGCCCAAGGTTAAGCAGAATGCTGTTCTCTCTGAGTAGCTTGAGGTTGCCCGCATGGATGAGGTTTTGGGTCTGTGTATTCAATGGGGCATGGATAGAGATGATCTCGCAGCTGCCTAGAAGTTCTTCCAGGCCCTGCTGTGTATAGTGCGCATCGCTGTTCTTACCCGATGTGGAGTAGTAGCTTACGTTTGCGCCGAAGGCTTCGGCGACCTTTGCTACCCCTCTGCCGATCTCTCCCAGGCCGATGATCCCCCAGTTTTTCCCTGCGATCTCAAAGAAGGGATGGCTGACATCGGTAAAGAGTCCGGATCGGCTCCACTCCTTGCTTTTGACACTGTGATCGTAGTAGGCCATCTTTTCCAAAAGATAAAGGGCCATTGCAAAGGTATGCTGTACCACTGACCGGGTAGAGTATCCCGCAACATTTTTGACCTCGATACCGATCTGGGCTGCAGCCTCCAGGTCGACATTATTCGTACCGGTAGCCGCGATACAGATAAGTTTGAGAAGCGGGCATCGCTGCATATGGAGTTTGCCGATGACCACCTTGTTGGTGATGACGATCGTAGCGTTTCGGATACGCTCATAGGTTTCCGAGGGATCAGTGGTTTCGTATCGGACAACCTTGCCAAACTGATCCAATACACTTAGATCTAGATCATCACCCAGCGTTTTTGCATCCAGTATGACGATATTCATTACTTATCCGTGATCTGATCGACGATCTGAGTCGCTCTTCTCTTTGCCTCTTCTACTTCATCCAGTACGAGGCTGACAGCCATACGGCGGCCTACGTGGGATTCCGGTTTTCCGAAGACCCTTACAAAACTGTCTTTCGTGAAGGCGTTGTCAGGGATCTCCAGTGTCGGTGTATGGCTCTCGTTTTTGGCTTTGTAGGCACCGCATGCGCCGCTCCCGTAGAAGGTAAAGTCAAGCGGCAATCCAAGCACAGCCCTTACATGCAGCGCAAATTCACTCTGGCTTTGGGTGATGAGTGTGACCATTCCCGTATCGTGCGGGCGAGGGGAGAGCTCCGAGAAGTAGACTTCATCTCCTTTGACGAAGAACTCGACCCCGAAGATACCGCGGCCGCCCAGTCCGTCAGTCACCGCTTTTGCGATCTCTTTGGCTTTTTGCAGTGCGGTGTCGCTCATCGGCATCGGCTGCCAGGAGAGGATGAAGTCCCCATCCTGTTGTACGTGTCCGATAGGTTCACAAAAGCTCGTTCCCGTCTCGTTGCGCACAGTCAGCAGGGTGATCTCGTAATCAAACGGGATAAACTCCTCTACGATCAGTTCACTGGCATCACCGCGCGCTTCTTTGGCGATCTCCCAGGATCTTTCGATATCCTCTGCCCTTTTTGCGATACTCTGCCCGTGTCCCGAGGAGCTCATGACGGGTTTGATGACACAGGGGAACCCCATACGCGCACCTGCTTCTTTGAGCCCCTCCAGTGTAGTGACGAATTCGTAGCTGCTTGTCTTAAGTCCCAGTGTTTCGGCAGCAAATACACGGATGTTTTTACGGTTCATTGTTTTGTTGACTGCCTCAGCGTTGGGGATGACATGGAAACCTCTTGCTTCCGCTTCGAAAAGTGCATCGATACTGATCGCTTCAACCTCGGGCAGAATGAATGTAGGCTGCTCTTTTTCGATCAGTGTGAGGACGGCTTCTTTGTCCTGCATATTGATCGCATAGGCACGGTTGGCAACGAGGTGGGCCGGGGCATTTTCATACTTGTCAACCGCGATCACTTCGACACCGAGCCTTTGTGCTTCGATGGCTACCTCTTTACCCAGTTCGCCTGAACCAAGCAGCATGATCTTGATAGCGTTTTGTTGTAATGGAGTGGTAAATGTCATGGGAAAAACCTTCAGAATAATATTGGAATTATTTTACCGAAAAGTTGACTAAGATGTAATGAGTTTGGATAAAAATTGGATGATGTAGAGGTTGAAGTGACAGGGCAAAAGCCCTGTACAGGTATGATTAGAGTCTTGACTCGTATCTTCTGAGCATGAAAAGTTTTTTGAGGATCTTCTTTCTTGTAGCGATCTTCTCTTTCTTTTTCTTCTCTGTAGCTGTCTCATAGTGTTTACGAGCTCTTGCTTCAGTTACGATAAGGTTTCTATCACACTGTCTTTTGAACTTTCTGTACGCATCATCAAATGAATCACGTGAAGTTAGTTTAATTCCTGGCATTTCAAGCACCCCCTTCCTTATCAAAATTTTCTGCGTTTCAAACGGCAGAAGGGATAAAAGTAAAGCGGATTATACCGGTTTAATTTTAAGGTAGGCTAAACTGGTCTATGGCGATGGGAGTAAGTGGTAATTTTATGGATATTTTGTGATTAAGTGCGGGTAATATTGAGTAATTAAAAAAATACAGTCTAAGCTACCAAGGGGTAGGTAGCTTAGACTATGGTCAGCTTACAGTTCTTCGAGTGCAGCAGCTTTTTCCATCATTGCATACATACCGGTTCTTACTTCATTGGCAAGCTCTAGCAGATCAGAAGATAGAGGATGCCCGCCATTGATCATAAGTTCCATACTCATTGTATAGATCCAGATCTCACCTTTTTCGTTCTCAACAAAACCGATTCTACAAGGCATGAACCCTATAAATTCACCCGAGTGTGTCAGGAATTTATCAGCAATTGTCGGAGAACAGTATGAACGGATATGTGTCAGTTTCCCGCCGTCTTTAAAGAGTTTGCCCTCTCTTGGCATGGTTTTCTGGTCTACTATTGCAAGTCCATGTTGAGCACCGACTTCATCCATGATCTCAAGAGCAAGCTCAAATGCCTCTTCTTTACTCATATCATCAGGAATAATCAGTTGTTTTTTACGGATCATGCCTTTGGCCGGATCACCTGTTTCGAGTACCTTGTCAAACATCGTCATATATTCCGGCAATGCCTGGGAATCAAGTTGTGATACCTGTCCGATTCTTGTTCCCAGATCAAACTTTACAAATGCAAAAATGATCGCTGCTACTACGATAAGGCCTATCAGGCTGAAAAGATTTTTTAAAAAATTCATGTTGTCCCTTTTAATTTTGAAAAATAACCGTAATGGTCAATTTCAGTATCTGCAATCATATATCAGTATATTTTAAATTTTGATTAACTTTGTTGATTATTATAAATTATACAAATAAATATAAATTCTATATATCGTCTGAATAGAATATAATGAAAAAGTTCATGAGATCGTTTTTATTTATGATAAAATTGAATGATGCTGAGGAGATGAAGATGCAGAGAGTATTTAGATCATGTGAGACGCTTGATAAGAAGTGTTATGCTTCCTATGGATTAACAGAAGATATCCTGATGGAGCATGCCGCCACGGGGATGGAGCAGTATATACGTGCGCATTTCCCGAAAGGAAGTTCGGTATTGATCGTTGCGGGATTGGGGAATAACGGCGCGGACGGTATCGCACTGGCAAGACTTCTCTATGGGGACTATGAGGTGAAACTTTATCTTCCTTTCGGTGTCAAGTCACCGATGGCAAAATTACAGTTGAGCAGAGCACAGGCGTTGGGGATTGAAAAAGAGGAGGAAGCTGAAGATGCCGATGTGATTGTAGATGCGATTTTCGGTGCCGGGATAAATCGACTTATGGATGATCAGACAATCCTGCTTATACATAAGCTGAACAGTTTTGAAGGGTTTAAGATCGCCTGTGATATTCCCACTGGAGTGGGGGAAGACGGATCGCTGATGCCGCTGGCTTTCAATGCGGGGATCACTTTGACGATGGGCGCTTACAAAGAAGCCCTCTATCTGGATGAGAGCAAGGATGTCGTTGGAAAAATAGAACGTATCAGCCTTGGGCTGAGCAGCAGCCTTTATGAAACAGAGAGCCATACCTTCGTGCTGGAACCTGGAGATATGAAGCTTCCCGTGAGGCGAAAAGAGGTGACCCATAAAGGCACGTTCGGGCATGCTGCGATCTTCACCGGGGAAAAAGAGGGCGCAGGGATCATGGCCGGGACTGCTGCAACACGTTTTGGCGCAGGATTGACGACATTGGTGAACCATGAGAAGATCATGGTGCCGCCTTGTCTGATGCATGCGAGCACCGTACCCGAGACTGCCTCTGCTTTGGCGATAGGCATGGGGCTTGGCGATTACTTTGATATAGATTTTTTACAAAAATATGTGATATGTTCGCACCTGCCGATCGTCCTGGATGCCGATGCGTTCTCCTCTCTTCCATTACTCTCCATTGTGGAGCAGAGGGATAGGGAGATCGTACTTACTCCACATCCCAAAGAGTTTGTTTCGCTCTGGAAGTTACTCACCGGTGAGATTTTGAAGGTCTCCGAAGTCCAGTCTAAACGCTTTGAGATGGTACGGATGTTTAACCATAGGTATCCGCATGTCACGCTCCTGCTCAAAGGCGCCAATACCCTGATCATGCAGGAGGAAAATCTCTATATCAATCCATTGGGGTGTTCAAAGCTCAGCAAGGGAGGCAGCGGTGATGTGCTCAGCGGTTTGATCGTATCGCTCCTTGCACAAGGCTATCCTGCGATCGATGCGGCGATCCAGGGCTCGCTCGCTTTGGTAACGGCTGCAAAAAATTACAGCGGGTCCAGCTATGCAATGCTTGCCACGGACCTTATCGATGAAGTGGCCAGACTGGAGTTATACTAAGCACTAAAACGCTACAATGCGCTCTATGAAGAGAATCGCTGTACTATTTAGCGGCACTGGAAGCAACTTTGCCCATATCATCAACACGTTGCACAAGAAAGAAGCGGAAATTGTCGTGGCGTTGACCAACAATCCGGCAGCCGAAGGAATCCGACTCGCAGAAGCACACAGTATTCCGCTTGAGGTGATCGACTCAAAAGCCTACGAGAGCAGAGAGGCATTTGACAGTGTGGTGGTGGAGAGGCTCCGTCCCTACCAGCTGGACCTGACCGTACTGGCAGGATTTATGCGTATCCTGACACCGGTTTTTACCGACCAGGTCAAAAGTATCAACCTCCATCCTTCGCTTCTCCCGAGACATAAGGGGCTTAAAGCGATAGAACGGAGTTACGAGGATGCGTATCCCACAGGCGGTGTCTCCGTACACTGGGTGACCTCTGAACTTGATGGTGGGGAGATCATCCTGCAAAAAGAGGTAGCCAAAGAGGGGCTCTGTTTTGAGGCGTATTATGCCGAGGTGCGTGCTGTTGAGAAGGTGGCACTGGAAGAAGCGATACGTAAGGTCCTATCCTAATATTTGAACTTAAATATTTATTTTAATTGAAACGTATATAATACTTGGCAGGTTTTTTTAGCGACAGCTTTTTGTGTTTTCTTTTTTTTGGTTTGTTTCTTTTTCTTTGTCACATCAACAAAGAAAAAAAATGAACGTTTAATCAATAACCCATACCTTTTCCCTCTACTTTTTTTAGAAAAAAGTAGACAAAAAATCGTCACTTCGCAAGTGTGCGGACGATGCTCTCGGCGTGTTGCTACGCAATATTGCACGCCTTCGCATCTGCACACCAAGTGCTCAGTGACAAGATCAAAGTGATGAACTGTTTATTGCGTAAATACTTTGGTATTCCAGCCCTTCGGAGGTCCGTTTGCTCTCATACAAAGCGATCTGAGGCAAGATGATCCCCAGCTTCTTCTCCCGATATTCTTTCATCTTCTCTTTATAGGCTCTGTAGTCATGGATCGCTTTGATGCGGCAGAGGGTAATATGCGGTTTGAAGCGGTAGAGATCAAACCCTGCCTCCTTGAAATGGCGGGCTTTTTCATAGAGTACTTTCTGTTCAGCCCTGGCAAAGAATATTTTGGGAGGTCTGCCGAAGTACCCAAGCTCAGCGATCTCTACTGTACTTTCGAGATTGCTGAGGTGTGACATCTTCGCTATGGTGGACTTTGCTTTGGGCATCTCGCCCAGAAAGACCCAGGTCATATGCAGGTTCTCTTCTGCTACCCATGTACCCTCGATGATCTCTTTGAAATCCTCTTTGATGGCGGCATAGTCATCAAGAAGGACGGGGGAAGCGATGAAGAGTCTCATAGATTTTCTTTTTGGTTTATTATAGCAGATATGGCAATTTGGGATAATAGTATGGATTTATTATTTTAGTATGGCAAAATTAGAGTAACCGATACACTTAGGAGAAAGAGGAATGAGCAATACCACAATAAAATGTCCCAACTGCGGCACGCAGATCGATATCGATGAGATATTCTACCACCAGATCGAAGAGAAGTTCAAACAGCAGCACCTTCGGGAGCAGAAAAAACTGCAAGACGAGATAGAGGCGAAGCGCAGAGAGTATAAAACGCATCTTGATCAGCTGAAAGCCAAAGAGGAGGCGCTGCTTGAGGAGAAGGAGAAGTTTGACGAACAGCTGCGAAAAGCAACCAATGCATTGCTGAAACAGGAGAGAAACAAGCTCTATGATGAGATCAAAAGAGAGCTCACCCTGGAGCAGAGCGAATCTGTTGCGCTGCTGCAAAAAGAGATCGAGGAGAAATCCCGCCAGGTGCAGGAGCTCAATGCTGCGAAGATCATGATCGAACAGCTCAAGCGCGAGAAGGAGGAGGCGGCTTCCCTGGCCCAACTTGAGGCACAAAAGCTGCTGAGTGAAGAACTCAAAAAAGAGAAAGAGAGACTGGATAAGCTGGCCCTGGAAGAGAGGGAGCGTATCACCAAGCAGGTAGCCGAAGAGAACGAACTGAAGCTGAAGGCCAAGGATGAGCAGATGGAGCAGCTCAAGCGCAGCCTGGAAGATGCAAAACGCAAAGCGGAGCAGGGAAGTATGCAGGTGCAGGGTGAGGCACTGGAGCTGACGATCGAGAGTTGGCTCTCTTCGCAGTTTCCTTTTGACAACATCGAAGAGGTCAAGAAAGGCGCTTTCGGTGCAGACTGTATCCAGACGGTACATACCAGAGAGCTGCAAAACTGCGGGGTGATCTGCTACGAGAGCAAAAATACCAAGGCGTGGAGCGAGGGATGGATCAGCAAGCTCAAGCAGGATATGCTGAAAGTCAATGCGGATATCGGCGTGCTTGTCACCTCTGTCTACCCAAACGGCATGGACCGCATGGGATTTGTGGAGGGCATCTGGGTCTGTAGTCTCGAAGAGTTCAGAGGCTCGGTTTCGCTGCTTCGCGAAGGTCTGATAAGAGTGCATACAACCGTACAGAAAGAGGAGAACAAAAGCGACAAGATGGCACTGCTCTACAACTATCTGACGGGCAATGAGTTCAATATGCAGCTAAAATCGATCGTGGACGGGTTCATGCAGATGCAATCAGAGCTGGACAGGGAGAGGCGTTCCCTGATGGCAAGCTGGAAACGCCGACAGAAGCTTATAGACGGGGTGCTGCAGAATACCACGGAGATGTACGGTTCGTTGCAGGGGATAGCAGGACATGCGGCACTGGGACATATCGATGCGCTTGAATTGCATGAGGATGAAAATCTACTGGAAGAGTAAGTGAACTTTAGAAAATGTATTGATTGTATGAAATGGAGATAAACGGAATAGCTGAAGCAATGTTAGACGTTTATGGCACCTTTAGGAAAAAAAGGGAGGGAGGGACTAAAGATGGTTCCATAAACGCCTAATCTTGCTTATTAAAAAAGAAGTAACAGATATGTGAAAAACTTGCGAAAAAAGGAATATAGAATAGATAAGACTAGACTATCTGGCAACCCGGCTATCTGCATGAGACCCGTGGCTTTCCGTCCTCGCTTCACAACAAGTTTGGCACAACAAATAATACTGATTTTTAATAGCGGCATTATAGTGCATCTAGCTTAAAAGTAAATCCTAAAATGGAGATTTAGTTTTGATCATTCTGATGATCTTGGCAGGGCATAGATTGGATATAATGCGTTTTATCTGCATAATGCAGGAAAACAAAAGAGGAGTAGCAGGATGAAAAAGTATGATGATGCGATAACACGCAAGGGGCTTTATCTCTATTTTGTTCTCTATCAGATCTTTATGCTGTTGGTCGTATATGCTACCGTCTACACCTCTTTTGTCGCTACTGGCCTGGCAGTCTCAAAATATAATCTGACCTTTATGGCATATCTTCCCCCGCTACTGGGGCTGGCAGGATACCCGGTTGCACTCTATAAGACAAGAAAGCTGTTTTGGCAGGAAAAAAGACTCCGTGCAGTGGTATGGGTGATGGTTTGGGCATGGGTGGCCATCATCGGGCTCTACGGACATCTTTCCCATATCACAATACTTTAAAGAGATCATTTGCTTCGTTATTTTCCTGAAAGACACCAAAAAGTTCTTAGGCTCTCTATCCCGGCTGCGATCAATTCCCTGCTGGATATGCTGCAGATCATTACTGATCTGATCATGGTGGGAAGATTGTCCGCCTATGCTGTTGCTTCGGTCGGCCTGGGGCTGCAATTGCTGATGTTGGTGTATGCGGTGATGACACTCCTGCATGTGGGGACAACAGCACTTCTTTCCCGATTTATCGGGGCGGGACAAAAAAAGCGTGCCTCCACCGGACTCTCTACGCTGCTCATATTTGCACTGTTTCTGAGTATACCGGTATCAGCTTTATGGTATCTCTTCGCACCTCAGGTTTATCTCTGGTTCGGGACAGCAAAGGAAGTTGTATCACTGGGAAGCGAATATGTAACGGTGCTTACCTGGATGCTGCCGTTTGTGTTTGTGAAGCTGGTGTTTGTCTCAGCCCTGAACAGCAGCGGAGATACGAAGACTCCTATGCAGATCAAGATCGTTTCTATTGTATTAAATGTTGTTTTAAACTATCTGCTTATCTTCGGAGCGTTCGGGTTCCCTGAGCTTGGAGTGATGGGTGCTGCTCTTGGTACGGTGATCGTCAATATACTGGAGCTTATGGTTTATGGTTACCTTTACATCAAACAGAAAACATTTTTTATCCCTCTATGGTTTTATTCAAAACGTTTGCTTTTCAGGGCACTGAAGGTAGGGATCCCCGCTTCTGTCGAACGTGCATTGAGTGCGGGAAGTTTTATGTTTTTTACGGCGATCATCGCATACTACGGTACAGAGGCGCTTGCCGGATACCAGGTCGGTCTGCGCGTAGAGGGGTTGGCATTTATGCCCGGTATCGGTTTTACGATTGCAGCGATGACGCTGATGGGACAAGGGCTTGGGGCTAAGCGGCCTGATCAGTCAAGAGAGGATGTGATCCTGGTACTCAAGTACACGGTAGGATTGATGTTCTTTCTTTCGTTTTTCATGATCTTTATGCCTGAAAAAATTGTTTGGGTCTTTACCGATGATGCACAAACGATCAAAGAGGCAAGTCTCTACCTGAGGATCGTTGGACTCTCTCAGATACCTCTGGCATTCAACTTTGTATTATCCGGGGCACTCAGGGGTGCAGGGGATACCAAAAGAACCCTGCGTATCAATCTCATCTCTTTATGGGTAGTACGTATTATCCCCGCTTATATACTGAGCTGGTATTTCGAGGATATACTCTTTGTCTATCTGGCGATGATCTCAGACACCTTTGTCAAAGCAGTATGGCTTTGGAAGACTTTTGACAAAGGAAAATGGCAAAAGATCAGAATTTAATCCTCCATTGTCCTGACATCAAGAAAACTGCCGCTCTCATAAGCACAGAGTTTCGGGAAGGTGTCGATAAGCAGCTGTGCAGCCTCTTTGGGCGACTGGATATTCCCGTTCTTGAGTCTGGAGACAGAGGGGTATTTTCTCTCGTCGGCGGTGTGGATGATATGGCGGACCATATCAGTATCGATTACCCCCGGCGCAAGGGCAGTAAAGTGTATGTCAGGCAACTCTTTGGCGTAGACATTCAGAAGCATATTGAGCGAGGATTTGGAGAGCGCATAAGCGCCCCATCCCTTGGATCCGCTCACGGAAGCGCCTGAACTGATCCCCACAATCTGCTGCACAAAAGCATACTCGCTCAAGGCGTCAATGATCTCTTTGTTTGCCCAGACATTGATCTCCATCACCTCTTTGATTTCCATCAGGCTGGTTTGGTTGAGCGGCTTGATCTCTCCCAGTACTCCGGCATTGAGGATAGCGATCTCAAAGGGGCGCTTCTCGATGAAATCCCTGAGTGCCTCTTTGAGCATACAGGTCTTGGAGAGGTCATGGGGAAAGAAGAAAAAGTCGGGATCTTTATCCAGGATGGAGGGTGCCTCTCTGCCTACCGCATAGACTTTGTACCCTTTTGAAAGATAGGCAACTGCCAGAGCATTTCCCAATCCTGTATTGACACCGGTTATGAATATATTGCTCATCTGCATCCCTTTTGTTTGGTAGCTGTGTTATAATTATAACAGAACAAAAAGCTTACTATTGATTTGGATAAAAAGAAGGAAAAAAGCATGAGTAAAGAGACCAAGAGTATCGAAGAGCGTATAGAACGCATCCATAAAATGGCGAAAGAGCATTTTGGGGAGGTACGTTTTGTAGGGATCAAGCTGCATACCAAGATCGGTTGGGTGGCAAAGATACAGTTTGATGAGTTTGACTCGCTGATCGCAGAGGGTGAAAACGCGGAGATGGCACTGAAAAATCTTAGAAAGCGGCTCAAAAAGATTATCGATCGATACAATATGGTGTAAAAAAGATAAATGGGGGTGGGCTTTGCTTATTCTCAGGAAGAAGGGAATGAATAGTGAGAAAAAATATTATTTTAATCGGATTTATGGGCGTGGGCAAAGGGACAACAGCCCGTGCGTTTGCCAAAAAGTATAAGGTTTATAATATCGATACGGATGACCTGATTGAGTCCAAAGAGAACAGAGAGGTAAAAAGGATCTTTGAGAAGAAGGGCGAAGCCTACTTCAGAGAGCTTGAGCAGCAGACAGCTGACTGGATCATCGACTCGGTTCAGGGGACACTGATCAGTTGCGGAGGCGGGTTTTATAAGGTGAAAAACCTCCATAAGATGGGAACCGTGGTCTTGCTGGATGCCTCTTTTGAATGGATACTCAACCGTCTTAAAACCGCTAAAAATGCTGAGTCAAAGCTGGCAAAACGGCCGCTTTTTGCCGAGGAGAAAGAGGCTGAGAAACTCTATAATGAAAGAGAGAAGGCTTACAAAAAAGTGGCAGACGTGATCGTCAATGTAGAGGGTAAATCCCTGGAAGAGATCGTCAAGGAGATCGCCAAGAAGTGTAAAGTGAAATAAATAATTTCACTTTTTTAATCTTTGATCCGGGTCTGCCAGTAATCCAGCCCCTTGAAAAGGGCTGTAAGTATGCCAAATGTCAGCATTGTGCCGCCCATGCAGTAGGGTATCTGTTCACTGAAAGGTGCAGCGCTCTGCGTGATCGTGTAGAGGATAGAGATCCATACCAGAAAAGCGGTTGCCCCCAGCACTCTTTTTAGCCAGATAATAAGTTCAAGTTGTCTGTTTTTTCCCATGAGGGACATTTTATCCAAATTCGATATAATTGCGCAATATTTTAAAAGCAGGCAACACAATAAACAAATTCTTCACGGAGTGAAAGCTTCAGTGAGATGAATTGAGGATAAGCTTTGCTTCTCCTCAAGAAGAAAGAAACATATGAGACGATTTGAGACGTATTTAACGCAACACCTCCCTGAAGTACCCACTTTTCACCCTATCTATGAAGATGCGCTGGGTGCGATGCTGCTTGCGGGCGGGAAGCGTTTCCGTCCGATGCTGTTGCTGGGTATCGTTGAGGCGTATGAGCCGATGCTCTATGAAGGGGCGCTCCCTGTGGCGCTTGCGGTAGAGATGTTCCATACCTACTCGTTGATCCATGATGACCTGCCCTCCATGGATGATGCGGACCTCCGCCGCGGCCACAGGACGCTGCATAAGCGATATGACGAGGTGACAGCGATCCTTGCCGGAGATGCACTGAATACCGATGCATTTCTATTGATCGCCAAAGCACCGCTGCGCGAAGATGTGAAGATCAAACTGGTTGAACTGCTTGCACGCAACGGCGGAGGGCAGGGAATGGTGCTTGGACAGGCGATCGACTGTTACTTTGAAAACCAGCCGCTTGCCATCGACCAGGTCAAAGTGCTGCATATCAACAAGACCGCCAAGCTGATCGCGGCAAGTCTTGTGATGGGTGCCGTGATCGTCAGGCTTGACAAGAAGGTGCAGGATGCGCTCTATGACTTCGGGATCGACCTTGGTCTGCTCTTTCAGATACAGGACGATATCATCGATGAGACACAGAGCCCTGAAGAAGCGGGCAAAACGACAGGAAATGACACGGATAAAAATAGCTTTGTAAATCTTTTGGGACTTGAAGAGAGTATCAAAGAGGCCGATGACCTTGCAAAAGATTTGCAAAGACGATTTGAATCGTTTGATGAGAAGCTGCAGACAGCTTTGAACCCTTTGATGGAACAATATCTATACAGACATAAGTAAGAATAGCAGAGAGGTCTTGGGTTGATTTTACTAAAATTAAGCCAAGACCTCTTAAGAGCGACAAGTCGCGAGAGCTCTCTGATGAAGACAAGCGTTAAAACGCAGTGCAAGTGAAGCACTAAATGTCTTCATCGTAGAACTTAGCGTTAGCGTAGCGTTTGGAGCTTTGCTCTAAAAGCGTAACTATATAATCAAAACAAGGATTGACACAATGCCTATGACTGAACAAAACATAATGCGCAAAAAAATGGCAAACACTATCAGGTTTCTGGCAGCCGATATGGTACAACAAGCAAACTCCGGACACCCGGGTGCACCGATGGGGCTTGCAGATATCGCAGTGGTACTCTCCGAGCACCTCTCCCACAACCCGAAAAACCCGAAATGGCTGAACCGTGACAGGCTGGTATTTTCAGGCGGGCATGCCTCTCCTCTGATCTATTCGCTCCTTCACCTTTGGGGATATGATGTGAGTATGGATGATCTTCAAAATTTCCGTCAGCTTGACTCTATCACTCCAGGCCACCCTGAGTACGGGCATACGCCTGGTGTCGAGATGACAACGGGACCACTGGGGCAGGGTATTGCAAATGCCGTTGGTTTTGCGATGGCAAGAGCCTATACGGCTAACCAGGTGAACTCTGAGACTTGTGCGCTGATCGACCATAAAATCTACTGTCTGTGCGGAGATGGTGACCTGCAGGAGGGGATCAGTTACGAGGCATGTGCTTTGGCAGGACACCTTGGGCTTAAAGACCTGATTCTGATCTATGACAGCAACCACATCACGATCGAGGGTGATACAAGTATCGCATGGAGCGAAGACGTTGCCAAGCGTTTTGAAGCGCAGAAGTGGAATGTGATGAAGGTCAACGGCCACTGCTATAATGAGATCGATAAAGCATTTACCGAAGCCAAAAATGCCGATAAACCGACGATCATCATCGCCAATACGATCATCGGCAGATGTGCCCTTGATATGGAAGGTTCACATGAGACGCACGGGGCGCCGCTCGGTGAAGAGGTGATTTACGGATCAAAACAGAAGGAAGGTTTCGACAGCAGTAAGAAGTTCTTCATCCCCGAGGATGTGCTGATTAGATTCAGATGTGCGGTCGAAGAGGGTGAACTGGCTGAAAAAGAGTGGATCCACAGACAAAAAGAGGCACCGCTGGTTGAGCAGAATGAAGCACTGGCACGTATGCTCAACCCTGACTTCTCAAGCATCGAATTCCCGGATTTCAGCAATGATAAAGAGATGGCGACAAGAGACAGTAACGGCAAGATCCTCAATGCGATCGCAAAAGCGGTACCGAGCTTTATCGGCGGTTCTGCCGACCTTGCGCCGTCAAACAAAACCGAACTTAAAGATATGGGAGATTTTCCGAAAGGCAAGAACCTGCACTTTGGTATCCGTGAGCACGCGATGGCAGCGATCACGAACGGTATCGCACTTTACGGTACAACGATCCCGTTCAATGCGACCTTCTTTGTATTCTCTGACTATATGAAGCCTTCAGCGCGTATCGCGGCATTGACAAAGATCCAGAACTTCTTTGTATGGACGCACGACAGTATCGGTGTAGGTGAAGATGGTCCGACACATGAGCCTATCGAGCACCTCAGTCAGTTCAGAGCACTGCCGAACTTCTATGTATGGAGACCGGCTGATGCGACAGAGAACGTGGAGGCATGGAGAACAGCTCTCCAGATCAAAGCACCGCACGGTTTCGTACTGAGCCGCCAGAAGCTCAAAACACTGAAACCGGAGAGGGATTTCGGTGAGGTGAGCAAAGGTGCCTATATCGTTAAAAAAAGGGGAAATGCCAACTTCACGCTGATGGCATCCGGCTCTGAGCTGATGCCATGTCTTCAGGCGGCATGTTCCCTCGAAGCGCTCGGTATCAGAACGAACGTAGTTTCTGTGCCGTGTTTCGATCTCTTCAACGAGCAGGACGATACTTATAAAGCAGAGGTAGTCGATCCGAAGACAAAAGTACTTGCAGTTGAAGCTGCGACGGCAACCGAGTACTACCGTTATGCGGATGATGTGCTCGGTATGGAGACATTCGGGGCATCCGCACCGGCAGAACAGCTCTTTGAGAAGTTCGGATTTACAGAAGAGAACATCATGAGACGTGCATGTAAGCTTATGGGTGTGGAGTATAAAGACGTAAGCAAAGAAGAGTGCTAGTTATAGCAATACACGCCCAGTCATTCCGGACTTGATCCGGAATCCATGCCCCCCTAGTTACACCTTTTCAAAGTGTAACATCTAATGACTCCAAAATTATAAATTAACCTAGAATTCACTCATTTCAAGTTTACACATTATCAAGTCATATCCTGATATAGAATATCTTATAAAATTTTCATAATTATTTTTTCCTCGTTACGTCTCTCTGAGGCGTAATGCATACTTCATTTTAATTACTGAAAAAAGCTATAATCCATCGTTAGATGGCTAGGAAATGTCTGATATGTCACCCATCGGTGAAATTATATTTCCATTTCAGTTTTAAATTAGGGTATGCATTCCCATCGAGGACGATGGGAACGAGGAGTCATTGAATAGCTCCACAATTACATACTAATCCGAATTCTACTCATCTACACTCGTTAAATTATCAAGCGAGCTGTAGGGTGGATGAAATCCACCATAATGGTGGGATGCTCCCACCCTACGACAGATCTGTTCGTATTGCATTGCGTAGGTTTGGCATTGCCAAACAAATCCTCGTTCTTGGTTGCACCTTTCCCCAAGGTCTAATGCAGATGATATCGCTACATGCAAACCAAGCCCAAGTCCATCGATAGAGGTAAATCAAGTAGATTTACTGGTTCTCAAATAATGCGGATGTGACACATTGGTTGCATATATAAAATAGTTGTGGATATTTCCTCAGGATGCACTACGATAAAGCCTCCACTTCCATGGGTTTTTTCATGGTATAACAACGTGGGGAAAGCAAGTAAAATATGAAAATAGCGCTGATCGTGAACGGTATTTACATTTATTAACACTCTATTCACGCTGTAGTTACAAATTTACTCTAAACTAATAAAATGATTTCGTCCACTTTAACAGATTCATTAAAAAGGAGAATTTTATGACAAAAAATACCAAAAGAGAGATGGCAACATCGTTTACAGCAACACTGTTTTTGATAATGGGCAGTACCGGCGTGATGATGTATTTTCATATTCTGGATGCATTTACAAAAAATATGCATGAGGTACTTGGGTTGGCATTTGTAGCGGTTGTGGTGTTCCATGTATTCTATAACTGGAACAGTATGAAGCGTTATTTCAGCAAAAAAGTATTTGTATCGGCTGTGATGATCACTCTCGTCACTGCAATGGGGTTTATCGCTACAACTTCATCCCAAGGCGAAAATCCAAAGAAGATCATGATAGAAGCAGTGTTAGCGTCACCCATTGAAGATGCAGTAGCTATTCTCGGTTCGGATATGGAAACTGTTGAACGTAAATTGAAACGATACAACCTGTCGTTTAGCCATGAAACATCACTGATGCAGCTTGCCAAGAAGAACGGGGTTTCTCCTTTTAAGATCGTAAGTATCATTACAAACGAATAGTCATGCAGTATGCTAAACTTATGTGAAATCCATCGATAGATAATTACAGTATAACAGATTGGATTGAGATATCTGTTTCCGCTTGAGCGTGGGAACAAGTACAAGTTACATCATACAATATGACATTTTGCAATATTTTCTTTTCTCTCCTTATGCGTCAGTTATGATAGTAAATATCGACTACAAAGAGGGGAAAAGTAGATGAATGAACTTGTGATGCAGAGTGAGATAAAGAGCCGTATCTATACGATTCGTGGCAAAGAGGTAATGCTGGATGAAAATTTGGCTGGGCTTTATCAGGTTGAATTGAAACGATTGAATGAACAAGTTAAAAGAAATAGTGAAAGATTTCCTGATGACTTTATGTTTCAGTTGTCTGAAAAAGAGTATGAAAACTTGAGGTCGCAATTTGCGACCTCAAGTTCTAGTCATGGAGGAAGGCGTTACCTGCCGTATGTTTTTACCGAACAGGGTGTATATATGCTCTCTGTAGTACTTAAAAGTAAAGTAGCGATAGAAGTAAGTATAGAGATCATGAGAACATTTGCAAAGATACGGGAGTTTTCACTCCACTACAATGCATTGGCAAAGCAGATCATGGAGCTTGAAAGAAAACATAATAAAAAGTTCAAAGAGGTATTTGAACAGCTGGATGCCATTGTGTCTCAGACACAAAAGGCTGATGAGAAGGTGATGGGGTTCATCAGAGAAGAGGATTAACTCAGTAATCCTCTCACTTCATCCTCATCGATCAGGTCTTTCTCGTACTTCACGACCGCGATGTTCTCCGTCTCGTTGATATAGCTCTCTACGATCGCCTCATGCTTGGTGAGGGCAGCGACTTTTTCTCTGTCGAAGATATCCAGAGGGAGGTAGACATTGCCGCGGTTGTTCGGGTTTGGCATCGTCATCACCCAGACAAACCACATCGCACTGAGGATGGCAACGATAAGCGCCAGTGCAGCCCTGTCGTAATGGTCGATCACATATCCTGCCAGAAGACCGCCAAGGAAGATCCCCACATAGGCAAAGGTGTTTGCCACCCCAAGAGCCGCACCTTTCTGGTGTACTTTGGCGAATTTGCTCACAAAACTTTGCAGCAGCGGCTCGAACATATTGAATCCGATAAAGAAGAGTACGACACCGACGATAAAGAGCCAAGGAACTGTCGCATATCCCATTGCGATAAAACCGAAAAAGATCGTTGCGACAGAGACCATGAAGACCTGACGGCCTTTGCCGTACTTCTCGCCAAATACCGCAGCGGGGCCCATGGCAAGCAGCCCGAAGATCATCGCGGGCAGATAGACCTTCCAGAGCTCGGATTTCTCCCATCCGAAGCCGCCTTCGTTCAGGCTTTGCGTCATCACGAGCGGGATGATGAAGAAGGCCATCGTCATGATCGAAGAGTGGAAAAGGAAGGTGATATACATACGGGTAAGGGATTTGTCCTTGAAAACATCCAGCATCTTCGACTCCTCCTCTTCATAAGAGTGAACGATCTTCGGCGGCTGGGGCACGGCAGTAAAGAGGATACCGATCGCGATCACTGAGAGTATCGCTGTGAGCCAGAAGAGCTTGTCGATCCCCCAGTTACCCCCCACGATCGGCGCGATGATCATCGCAGCGGCAAAACTGAGTGCGATCGTCCCGCCCATGATCGCCATGGCGTGTGCCCGCTGCTCCTCTTTTACCAGGTCAGCGATCATCGCGGAGACCACCGATCCGATCGCCCCTGCACCCTGCAGGAAACGTCCGAGCATCAGTGTATAGATATCGTCACTTAGTGCACAGATCACCGATCCGGCGATGAAGATGATCAGTCCGAAAAACAGCGTTTTTTTACGCCCAAGTTTGTCGCTCATCAGTCCGAAAGGTATCTGGAAAAGTGCCTGGGTAAGCGCATATCCGCCTACGACCACACCGGCCAAAAATGCCGTAGCACCCTCCATTTCCAAAGCATAGACCGAAAGTACCGGAAGTACAATGAAGAGTCCAAAAAAGCGCAGGGCGACGATAGAGCTGAGCGGGAATACCTGTTTAAACATACAATACCTCGGAAATCCTCTAAATAAGGATAATTTTACTCTTATTATATAATGATATAGTTAAGAAAAGATGATAAAATTTTAACAGATTTTGAGTGACGAGGAGTAAGTGTAGGATGAAGCTGGTGCTGGCGACGGGAAACAAAGGAAAATTGCGGGAGTTCAGGGAGATGTGTGAGGCGGAGATCACGCCCTTTTCTGACCTTCTTGGGGCGTTTGAGATCGATGAAACAGGAAAGAGCTTCTCGGAAAATGCACTGATCAAAGCCCGTACGATCTATGAGAAACTCGGAGATGACTATCTGGTCATCTCTGATGACAGCGGCATTTCACTGCCGGTACTGGAGGGTGCACCGGGGATCTACTCGGCACGCTATGCTAAAGAGGATATCCAGGGGAGAGAGGTGACGGACAAGGATAATCTCTATAAACTGATCGATGCGATCAGGGCAAAGGGCTTGAAACGTACACCGGCATACTACACCGCTGCGATTGCTGTTGTCGGCAAGTATGGAGAGTATGTTGTTCATGGATGGATGCATGGAGAGGCGATCGATGAAGCAAGGGGCGACAAGGGGTTTGGATATGACCCGATGTTCATCCCGGCCGGTTTTGAAAAAACACTGGGTGAACTCGATGAGGAGATCAAGAAGAAGATCTCCCACCGCGGACAGGCGCTGGAGCTGGCAAAACCGATCATCAAAATGCTCAAAGACAAATAATGCCCCAGATCACACCAAAGGAGTCGAGGATGGAGAAAGAAAAATTTACAGAAGACCTGCAGATCATCTATGATGAGTTGCAGCAGAGACAAAACGAGCTCAATGCCTACTACAAACTTCTGGAGGATGGACATTCCGAAGCCGCCGGGGTTGTAGAGCGGTTCCTCTCTTCCTTGGAGCTCAAAGATACGAAAGAAAATATCATGGCGGCATTGACGCGTATCGTAAGTCTGCGCGAAGATGCGCTTGATCAGGTATTGCAGAAGAGCGGTTGTACGCAGACAGAGATCATGGACAAGAAAGAGCAGGCGTATCTGTTTGTCAGCCGTCTGCATATGGAGCGCCATCAGGTTCTGATCTCCTGGATCAATGACAAAAAGCTCCTCACACCGTTTTATCGTACAATCATTTCCGGTGTTGATGCGGTAGGAAGTGCTATAAGCGGATGGCAAAGTGCATGGACGGCACATATCATCAACGGCGTCAACCGCGATCTTTATGTGCTTTTCAATGGGGATGAAGAGAAGATCTTTGAGAAGCTCCAGAGCGAAAATCTGCTTGACCTTGACAGTACGGGAGCGGTGGGGGATCGTTGTTATTCGGTATTGCATCAGGAAAAAGACGGCAGCTACAAACGGGTGGCCTATGCGGAGGCATTTAAAGAAGAGGTGGAGCAGATCCGTCAGGCACTGAAGCTTTTTATCGCTGAATTACGCGTGCTTGAAGATGATGTTTATGGTCAGAAAGAAGAGTGGATAGCGTATCTGAGCACGATCTATGATGCATTCGGGCATACGCATCCCGATGAGCTCATTGCATACTGGGCCAATGTGGACAGGGCGTGGATGAAAGTCACTACACCGATACAGCTGGGGCATCCGCTTGAGTACTATGAGGATCACTACCGCAAAGCGGTTGCGCTGGAGTGGGATCTGCGTATCGTCAATCCCCGTTTGCAGAGAAGTTCGCATACAAGGGAAAACATTATCTCCTTTTCGAAGCAAATGGCGCAAAAGATCGGGGGAGAGGCGGAGCGGATCATCGCCAAAAACCTTACCCAGGCAGAGGAGACACAACTCTATATCGGGCAACCGATGCTCTATTACGGCGCGGAGTTCAACGGACTCTTCTCTGCACAGGTCGTGCCGAATGACGAAAAGGTCTCTGCGGAGCTGGGGAAAAAGATTTTTGCCTATGCCGATTTTGTGATGGAGTCCAAAAAGAGCAAGCCGGTGATGAAGCTGAGTGTGGAGACTTTCGGGGAGGAGTTTGTCCGATCTCAGCGCAGATTGGTTTCCGAAAATCCCGAGCTTTGGCATGAGATCTATGATATCTCTACGATAGGGCATGAGTTTGGGCATATCCTCTGGATCGATAGCGATACCGAAACGAAAATGAACGGCACGGGACAGTTCAAGAACATTGAGGAGTTCAAGGCGACTGCCGGCGGGCTGATGGCGTTTTTCCATAACGAAAAAGAGGAGATGAAGCACCATATCGTGGATGATCTGGTCTCGAGGGCGGTGGGGCTGATGGCATGGAGAGAGGTCGGTGAGGTACTTCCCTACTATTGCGAGGGGCTGATACACCTGGATATCCTTTTCAAATCGGAGGTGATCACTTACACTGATCGCATCGAGATCGATTACGGCAGATATGATGCGATGAGAGAAGCTTATATCGCTGCGTATGAAAAACTGGCAAGGTACTATCTGAGTAAAAAGGATGCCTATGGTTATCTCAGTGTGTATGCGGAAAAGCTAGGGGGTGTCTTTCTCCCCGTAGATGAGAAGATTAGAAATTTTGTCGAGCATTACTATAAAAGATACAAAGAGATCGGACAGGAGACGATTATACTAGGATAGTTTTACCGTGATTTCAACCTATTTTCAGAGGAAATACATACAATAGTCACTATCAAATAAAAAGTGGAAAATCGAGGCGGGGGTTTATTGAAAAAAACCCTTAAAAAAGAAACTGGTTTCGCAGGAGCTGTCCGTTTGGAACGGTGCACAAAAGAGGCTTGTCCCTTTTGAACCAGCATAGTAAGGAGAGATAATGAAAAAAAGCCTGATCATGTTTTTGATGATGAGCCTGGCACTGTTCGGATATGAGCCGGAGAGTGTGGAGGTAGGATTTACGGCATTTAAAACGCCGGCAAAAGTAGGCGTCAATGGAAGTTTCAACACAGTGGAGATTACAGGCAAGAAATCCGCAGGAAGCGTTGAGGAGATGTTGACAGGGTTGGGTGTGACAATAGAGACCAAGAGTGTCAACAGCGGACACGAAGGAAGGGACAGGCTTCTGGTAAGCGACTTTTTCCTTGTGCAGTTTATGCATACCATTCAGGCGAGGATCGTCACTGTCAAAGCTGACTCTCTGGTGGTTGAGATTACGATGAATAACAAGACCGTATCGGTGCCTATGGTCTACAAGAAAGAAGAAAACAAAGTGATGGCAAAAGGGTATATCGACCTAAATGATTTTAACATGCTTCCGTCACTGAAAGGGATCAACACAGCGTGCTATGACCTTCATGAAGGAAAAACATGGCAGGATGTGGAAGTCGGATTCCTGCTTCGCTTCCAATAGCAAGGCAGGAGAGACCCGGGAGGAGGTTCTCCCCCCCGTGCTCTGCCGTATTCTTCCTCTCCGCGAATCTTCGTTATCCTGTTTACATTCGTTCACAATGCATTGACACAAAATTTACATAACTGTTCTATGATTGTACTATCTCAAAAGCGAGAAATAACACACTTTTACAAAGGATAGACAATGAAAAAAACAGTGATTACAATCATCGCAACACTTGGACTTGGTTCTGCGCTTATGGCTTCGGGACACGGTATGCACGCCTGCAAACATCACAAAGATAGAAGCGGTATCTCCCAAACAATACAACAGCTTGATCTCACAGAAGCACAGAAAAAAGAGCTTCAGGCAATCAGGGAAGCGCAGCGTGCAGAGAGAAAAGCCTCCAGGAAAGCAATGAAAGAAAAAAGAACCGGAAAGCAGCAGAGAATGGATCTCGGCAAATTTATGTCGGCGGAGAAGTTTGACAAAGAGGCATTCAAAACAGCGATGAAAGAGAGAATGCAGCAAAGAGAGGAGATGAGAGAAAAACGCCGCGAAGCAATGATCGAGAAAAGGGCGGAGAGAATGGAAAAATTCTTTAGTATTCTTACTCCTGAGCAAAGAGAAAAATGGATACAATTATCCCAAAAATAACTTGAGGAGGAGAGATGTCACGGATCCTGATGGTAGAGGATGACCCGCAGCTTACCGAACTTTTGGAAACATACCTTTCGGGGTACGGTATGGATGTCTTCTCTGTCTCGCTGCCCTCCGTGGCACTTGAAAAGCTGGAGGTCGAGCAGTATGATCTGGTGCTGCTTGATCTGGGGCTTCCTCAGATGGATGGTCTCGAACTGTGCAAACGGATCAAAACTCTCCATCCCCATCTCCCCGTGATCATTTCAACCGCCCGTGCTGATGTGAGCGACAAGGTCGTAGCCTTTGATGTCGGTGCGGATGATTATATCGCCAAACCCTACGAACCAAGGGAACTCGTCGCCAGGATACAGGCGACGATCAAGCGTTATGAGAGGTTCTCTTCGGGTTTTAATGATGATCTGTTCAGGGTTGACAAGGTAAAGATGCAGATTTCAAAGGAGGATGAGGTGCTGGACCTTACCTTGGCGGAGTATGAGATATTTGCACTTCTTCTGGAAAAAAAACATCAGGTCGTAAGCCGTGAGTTTATCGTCAACAGCATTAATGCCGTCAAATGGCAGAGCAGTGATAGAAGCATCGACGTGATCATCAGCCGAATCCGCCAGAAGATCGGTGATGAGACAAAGCATCCCAAATATATCAAGTCTGTACGGGGTATAGGCTACAAGTATATCGGAGAGTAGATGAGCCGGCATTCCGTATTTTTTAAACTGAATATACTTTTTATGATCGCATTGGTGGCAACATTGCTTGCAGGTGCCTCTTTTATGACGCATATTGCCAAAAAAGAGAGGACGGACCTTCTTTTCAAGGGCAGGATGATCCTGCATGAGTACAGAGTGACCCGCCAATACCCGCTGGAACTGCTTGAAGAGCTTCGTCTTGCCCATATCGACGGCGCGGAGAAGGAAAAAGTTCTTCGGGAAAGTTCGGGGGAGCTGAACCAGATGCAGGGCTTGAGCAAAAGAGGAAAGGTCCTGCGATACCGGGGGCATCTCTACCTCTATATTGCGAACCACCGCTATAACCTGCTGCTGAAAGACACCAGGACGTACCGGGAGCATTTTTTTGTTTTGTTCCTGGTCATGTTCGGTACAATCATTTTGCTGGTCACAATGTATATGCTGCTGCGAAAAACCCTTGTACCACTGAAGACCCTCCAGAAGGATATCGAACGCTATGGCGAAGGCGCATTGACGCAGTACGCTTTCTCGGAGAAAAAAGATGAGATCTCCCAGGTGAGCGACGCGTTTTACCGGTCTGTCTCGAGGATACAGAGACTCTCGGATTCGCGTACCCTCTTTATCCGTAACCTTTTTCATGAACTCAACACGCCGGTGACGAAAGGGAAAATTCTTACTGAACTCGTTGACGAGCCCAAAACAAAAGCAATGCTGGATGTGATCTTTTCACGGCTTGCCTCTCTGCTTAAAGAGCTGGCACAGGTAGAGCAGATCACCTCGGAGAACTATGTGCTTTCCAAAAAGGAAGTACGCATTATGGACCTGATCGATGAAGCAAAAGATCTTCTCTACCTAGAGGAAGCGATACCGACAAATGTCACGGACCAGACGCTTCTTGCGGATTTTGCATCGATGAGCATGGTATTTAAAAATCTCATAGACAATGCCCTGAAATACGGAAAAAACCTGGAGATCATCTATGCACACGAGAGCCTCTCTTTTGTCAGTGAAGGCGAAGCGCTGACAGGGGATTTCGGCGCATATCTTGAACCTTTTTCAGACAAAAAAAGGAGCGGGACATCGGGTTTCGGGCTAGGGCTTTATATCGTCAGGGAAGTGCTCAATCTACATAATATGGGGATTGAATACAGGTATGATCAGGGCAAAAACCGATTTACGATCAATTTCAAAAACATCCTCTAACCTCATTTTGGCTATAATCGCAAGCAATTATGCCGTGACCTAAGCGGTTTTTTAAGAGGATCATTATGCTACTTTTTACTCCTGGACCTACACCGGTACCCGAATCAGTGCGTCAAGCGATGGCGACGCCGACACTACACCACAGAACCCCTGAATTTGAAGCGATCTTCAAAGAGGCCAGAGAGCGTCTGCTGAAGCTCTATGGGATGGATGAATGTGTGATGCTGGCAAGTTCCGGTACAGGTGCGATGCAAGCCTGCGTGATCAACTTTTGTGAGAAAAAAGCGTTGACAGTGAATGCCGGAAAGTTCGGTGAACGTTTTGGAAAAATAGCAAAGAGTGCAGGGAAAGAGCTCGTAGAGCTCACCTATGAATGGAACACTCCTGTCAATCTAGAGGATGTCAAAGAGGCACTGGCGGCCCATCCTGATATCGATGCATTCTTTGTCCAGGTCTGTGAAAGTGCTGGCGGATTGCGTCACCCTGTCGAGGAGATCGCTGCGTACATCAAGTCGGTGAACGCTTCGATCATGGTCGTGGCTGACGGAATCACCGCAGTGGGTGTTGAGCCTATCGATGTGACACATATTGATGCCTTGATCACCGGAAGTCAGAAAGCATTGATGCTCCCTCCCGGTCTTGCGATGATCGGATTGAGCAATGCAGCTGTAGAGAAGATTGGCGCAGGGGAAGACTACTATTTCAACCTTGCAAGCGAGATCAAGAAGCAGCAGCAAAATACCACGGCATATACAGCAGCAACGACGCTGATTATCGGGCTGAATGCGATTTTTGATGAGATCGAAAAAGAGGGTATCGAAGTACTTTATGCGGCAACAGCAAAAAGAGCGAAGGCGACGCAGGCAGCACTCGAAGCAATCGGTTTTGAGATGTATCCCCAAACACCGGCCCTCTCTATGAGTACGGTTTTTGATGAAGACGCAGAGCCGATCAGAAAACTGCTCAAGACCAAATACGGGGTCAATATGGCGGGTGGTCAGGACCATCTCAAGGGAAAAATCTTCCGTATCAACCAGATGGGGCTGATCCCGGTCTATGAGTCCGCATGGGTAGTCAACAGCATCGAGCTGGCACTGGATGAACTGGGCAGAAGAGCATACGACGGTACGGCAGGCCGCGTGTTCAACCAGACTTACTATAAATAATGAGAATTTTGAAACAAAGTTCGGAAACGTACGCTGTCGTTGTGACTGCTTCAGCAGCAGGCTTATACGACATGCCGTATAATGGAGAAGAGAAATGATATTTGAACATGAGATACCAAGCGGTAGCCGTCTCTATTTCGGCAGCAGTGCAAAGATAAAACGCCAGATCGAAGCGGTTGCCAGCCAGACACTGGAATCACTGGGTTTTGAAGAGATCGTCACACCGCTCTTTTCTTACCACCAGCATGATGCATTTGACGAAATGACACCATTGGTACGTCTTAATGATGCAAGCAACAATGAAGTGACACTGCGTGCCGATTCTACAACCGATGTCGTGCGTATTGTGACGAAAAGGCTTGGGCGCAGTACCGGGTCCAAGAAGTGGTTTTATATCCAGCCTATTGTAACCTTTGCGACCAAAGAGCAGTATCAGATTGGTGCGGAGATTATCAACGGAAATTTCGTTGAGGTTGCCCAGACAACCGCGACACTGCTGCAAAAAATGGAAGAGACGCCGATCATGCAAGTGTCGAATATCCGCATACCGCATCTGCTCAATGAGAAATACGGCGTGAGACTGGAAGTACTCAAGTCGATGCATATAGAGCAGATCATGAAAGCGGAACTGCCGTGGATCGAACTGCTTGTAAAGATGCATAGGGTAGAGGACCTGGATGACCTCAGTGCCTTCCCATATGATATCAGAGAGGAGCTTGAAAAGATCAAAGAGGCTGTTTCGTGTATCGAGTATCACAAAGTAGTCATCTCTCCGCTTTTCTACGCGAAGATGAGATATTATGATTCGTTAACGTTCAGGATGTTTGAAGGTAATGCGTTGATCGCGACAGGCGGAACGTACAGTATAGACGGTGTGGAAGCGGCAGGATTTGCGCTCTATACGGATGAGTGTATCGCAAGTAAAATAAGTAAAGGTATGTAAGTGAGTAGTAAAGCAGATTTGATCGTAGGTCTCCAGTGGGGAGATGAAGGAAAAGGCAAGATCGTTGACCATATGGCACAGACACACGACTATGTATGCCGTTTTGCAGGGGGGCACAATGCAGGACATACGATCGTGCTGGACGGAAAAAAGTATGCGCTTCACCTGATCCCTTCCGGGGTACTCAACCCGAATGCAAAAAATATCGTAGGAAACGGCGTGGTGATCTCTCCCAAGGATTTTATCAAGGAGATGAGCCAGTTTGATAACCTGGAAGGGCGTCTTTTCCTCTCGGACAAAGCCCACGTGCTTCTTCCGTATCATGCTTTGATCGATCATGCAAGAGAGCGTATGAAAGGGGATAAGGCGATTGGTACTACAGGAAAGGGTATCGGGCCGGCATACGGAGACAAGATCGCGCGTGTAGGTCATAGACTGGGTGAACTACATCACCCTGAAAAACTTGCTGATAAGATCATCGGGTTTTTCGAGATGAACAAACCGGTCTTTGATGCGATGGAAGTAGCAGCACCGGAGAGAGAGACTTTGTTAGCGGAACTGAACGCGTACAAAGAGGCACTCGGACGCTATATCGTCGATACGACACAGATGGTATGGAATATCCTTGATGAAGGTAAGAAAGTACTGCTCGAGGGTGCGCAGGGGACGATGCTCGATATCGACCATGGTACCTATCCCTATGTCACATCATCGACAACCGTGAGTGCCGGGGCCTGTTCCGGCCTGGGGCTTAACCCGAAAGATATCGGTAAAGTCACAGGGATAGCAAAAGCCTATTGCACGAGAGTAGGAAACGGTCCCTTTCCGAGTGAAGACCTCGGAAAGGACGGCGATATACTCAGAGAGAACGGGCATGAATTCGGTACGACGACAGGACGCCCGAGAAGATGCGGATGGTTCGATGCGGTAGCAATGCGTCATGCGGTACGTGTGAACGGGGTTGACCAGGTTGCCTTGATGAAACTGGATGTGCTTGACGGTTTCGACGAGATCAAGGTGTGTGTGGCGTATGAGGTAGAGGGTGAACAGATCGATTATGTACCGTACGACCTTGAGGATGCAAAACCTGTTTACGAGACATTCCCCGGATGGGGAAAAACAGCAGGGATCAGAAGCTTCGAGGAACTTCCGACAGCGGCACAATCCTACATTGCTGCACTGGAGATGATGATTGGTACGAAGATCGGCATCATCTCGACAAGTCCCGAAAGAGATGATACAATTATAAGATAGTATTGTATCAGTAGAATGGGTTTCCTGCCGAAGGAAACTCAGCATGAATGAGTAACTTGGACTTTGTCCGAGTTGCGGTATAATTTAAAAAACAAGGAGTAGCATGAGACTTAAACCGCAACAGACTGGATATGTAGCTACAAAGATCGGTATCGATCTTGCCAATGCTCCTTTTGTAACCCTGCCAAAAGGAAGGGAGGCCGTCGTAGCGGCTGCGAAAAAGATCATCGACGAGAACCTTGCCCAAGAACGTGCCCTGGATGAGAAGGTAAAGTCTATTTTGGCAGAAAACGATGAAGAGATCGAATTTCAGCATGCAGATGAGAGGCAGCTCTTCTTTATGATCAAAAAGAAGCTGGCAGCGGAGTACGGTGTGATTATGAACTATGATGAGAGATACAACGATCTGGCACATATCATTTTGGATGAACTCTATGAGAACTACCTGGCGGAGTATACCGTCAATGAAAACCAGGTGAAAAATGTCATCTTCAAGTCATTCAAAGAGTTTGCCAACGCCTATGATGAGATCGATGATATTGTCTACAATAAAATCAAGAAGATGAAAAAAGAGGTGATACCGGGTTCACAGGAGTATGAACTGCTCTACGAGAGGCTGTATCAGGAAGAACTATCTAAAAGAGGAATGCTATAATGAATAAAGTCTCACTCTATTTTGAGAACGGTCTCTTTCTTGAGGCAAAAAGTTTCGGCGCAGAGGGTACCAGTGTAGGAGAGTGTGTCTTCAACACATCGATGACCGGTTATCAGGAGATTGCTACAGATCCTTCCTATGCGGGACAGTTTGTCACGTTTACAATGCCGGAGATCGGCAATGTGGGATGCAATCTCCAGGATATGGAGAGCAGCAAAGCACACTGTAAGGGTGTGATCGTGCGCAGTTACCAGGATAGACCGTCAAGTTTCAGATCCGAGGAGACACTTGCGGCACTCCTTAAGAAGCATGGTGTACTGGGGATCACGGCTGTCGATACAAGATACATCACTAAAATCCTTAGAGATGAGGGTGCGATGATGATGATCGCTTCTACTGAGATCCATGATAAAGATGAACTCAAAAAAGTGTTAGAGAGTTCACCGCGTATCGAAGAGATAAACTATATCGAACAGGTAAGTACGAAAGAGGCATATGTACATCACCATGCACGTTATGATATCACGCGCTTTGACTATGCAGAGCCTCAGACAAACAAAAAGATCATCGCACTGGATTTTGGTATCAAACGAAATATCCTCAATGAGCTGACACATGCAGGGATGGAGGTTACCGTAGTGCCGAACAGTATACCTTCTTCTGAGATTATTGCAAAATTTGAAGCCAAAGAGATTGACGGGGTATTCCTCTCGAACGGACCCGGCGATCCGATTATTCTCAAAGAGGAACAGGAGAAGATCAGGGATCTGATCACAGCAAGAGTGCCGATGTTCGGTATCTGTCTGGGGCATCAGCTTCTTTCGATCTCTCATGGGTATGACACCTATAAGCTTCAGTTTGGACAGCACGGCGGCAACCATCCGGTGAAGAATCTCAAGAGCGGTTCAGTGGAGATCACTGCACAAAACCACAACTACAATGTGCCGGATAATATCACAGAAGTGGCAGAGATTACCCACATCAACCTTTTTGACAACACGATCGAAGGGGTAAAATATAAAGATGCTCCGATCATCTCGGTACAGCATCACCCTGAAGCAAGCCCAGGCCCGCATGAGAGTGCCTATGTCTTCCAGGAATTTGCTGAGATGCTCGATTGATGCTTTGCATCAAAGTGAAGAGTGAAGAACAAATAGTGAATAGTTTTGGTCTGTATCGCATTGCGATACTTTGATCGACTGTAGGTTGTGGTACCGGTATCCCCAACATTAATATAAAAGAGAGAAGTATGAAATTAGCAATTCTTTTTGGCGGTTCAAGCTTTGAGCATGAGATCAGTATCGTTTCTGCAATTACGATGAAAAAGGTTTTCAAAAGGGCAGAGCTCTCTTTTATCTTTATCGATGCAGAGCGTCAATTCTATCTGATCGAACCTGAGAAGATGAAATCCAATTTTTTCAGTTCCGGCGGATACAAGAAGTCCAAAAAACTCGTTTTGAAAAATGGTGCATTTAGTATCGAAGGACTTTTTGGTTCCAAAGCAGTGCTGTTTGATGTATTGCTCAATCTAATCCATGGAAGGGACGGAGAGGATGGAAAGATCGCGTCAATGATGGAGTTTTATGCTATACCGTTCATCTCTCCCCGGTTAGAAGCTTCTGCGCTGAGCTACAATAAACTCTATACGAAATTCCTCGCACAAAGTCTTGGCGTGAAAACCTTGCCCTATCAGCATCTCTCCAAAAACGGGGAGAGAAAGTTGGTGATGGAATACCCGGTGATCGTAAAACCGGTGCGTCTTGGTTCAAGTATCGGTGTCACCATCGTCAAAAACGATGAAGCGCTTGACTATGCACTCGATGTAGCATTTGAATTTGATACAGATGTGATCATAGAACCGTTTATTGAGGGTGTCAAAGAGTATAACCAGGCGGGTACATATACTCGCGAATGGGAACTCTCTATTGTAGAAGAGCCGCACAAGGAAGAGTTTCTTGATTTTGAGAAGAAATATATGGATTTCTCCCGTGACTCACAGGTACTGGCGGCTGATATTGATGGGCAACTCGAATCAAAGATAAAAGATACCTTTAAAAAAATCTATGATCCGCTTTTTAGAGGGGCGATCATCCGTTGCGACTTTTTTGTGAGAGAGGAGGAGGTCTATCTCAATGAGATCAACCCGATCCCAGGATCCATGGCAAACTACCTTTTCGATGATTTTGAAGGGATAGTGGAGAGACTTTCGCAAAATCTTCTCAACGAACAAAAGATTTCTATCAAGTACGACTATATCCACTCTATACAATCAGCAAAAGGCAAAGCCTGATTATATTCCCCTTTATGGGACGGTAAAAAATAGGAGTATTTTCCTCCCATAAAGTTTCGACGTAAAATCCCCCTATAATTAAGACTTTTTCTGTCCAATTAAAACCCCTCACCTGCCCATAAAATGGGGAACTGTGACGTTTGGTGCCACTGAAATTAGAATGTATAAGCTTTAAGTAATTTAACATTAATTTAACACTATAATAGTCGTTGAATGTTGTAACTTTTTACAGCATTATGAAATTTTATAAGGAGGTATGCATGCAGTCAAACGCAGCATTGGAATATGACTATACCGTCGCAAAATTGTTTACTTATACAGCAATTATCTTCGGTCTTGTTGGGATGTTGATCGGGACGCTGATTGCCGCGCAATTGGCATTTCCTGAATTAAACTATCTATTTGGAGAATATGGTACGTTCTCAAGACTCAGACCATTACATACGAATGTCGTTATTTATGGTTTCACGGTAAGTGGGGTTTTTGCAACGTTCTATTATTCGGCACAAAGGGTAATGAAGGTATCTATAGCTGAATCACCATTCTTGATGATGGTAGGAAAGCTACAGTTTATTCTCTACTTTATTCTGGCAGCATGGATGGTGGTGACACTCTTCATGGGAGTAAGCACATCTAAAGAGTATGCTCAAATGGAGTGGCCGCTCGATGTCCTGACAGTTGTTGTCTGGGTACTTTGGGGAGTAGCGATGTTCGGTCTTATCGGTATGAGAAGAGAGAAAGCGCTCTATATCTCAATGTGGTATTTCATTGCCTGTTTCCTGGGTGTAGCGATGCTTTACCTGTTTAACAACATGGAAGTGCCTACTTATTTCGCAGCAGGCGGACTTGGTAGCATGATGCACTCAGTATCTATGTATGCCGGTACAAACGATGCGTTGGTACAATGGTGGTGGGGACACAATGCGGTTGCATTCGTATTTACAGTGCCTATCGTTGCTATGGTGTACTACTTCCTTCCAAAAGAGTCCGGACAGGCGGTTTACTCATACAAACTTTCACTGCTTTCTTTCTGGGGATTGATGTTTGTTTACCTTTGGGCTGGTTCACACCACCTTATCTGGTCTACAGTTCCTGACTGGATGCAGACAATGGGTTCAGTATTCTCAGTAGTACTTATCCTTCCATCTTGGGGTTCAGCGATCAACATGCTTCTTACAATGAAGGGTGAGTGGAACCAGTTAACTGAAAACCCACTGATTAAATTCATGGTACTTGCTTCAACATTCTATATGCTTTCAACACTTGAAGGTCCGATCCAGGCGATCAAATCGGTCAATGCGATTGCGCACTTTACTGACTGGATTCCTGGACACGTTCACGATGGTGTACTTGGTTGGGTTGCGTTCATGATCATGGCAGCACTCTTCCATATGGCTCCAAGAATGTTTAAAAGAGAGATCTACTCCAAGAAGATGGTGGAAGCACAGTTCTGGGTACAGACAACCGCAGTTGTACTTTACTTTACCTCCATGTGGATCGCGGGTATCACACAAGGTATGATGTGGAGAGCGGTAGATGAGTATGGTAACTTGATGTACTCATTCATCGATACTGTAACAGTACTTCACCCATACTATACGATCAGAACAGTAGCAGGTGTATTGTATGTAGCAGGGTTCATTATGTTCGCATACAATATGTTCATGACGATGACAGCTTCTAAGAAACTAGAAGAAGAACCGCAGTTCAGAAGCCCTATGGCTGCATAAGGAGGTAGGTTATTATGTTTCATTGGTTAGAAAAAAATCCATTCTTCTTCTCTGTAGGAGTGTTTGTAGTCATCGCGTTTGCAGGTCTTATCGAGATCGTGCCTAACTTTGCTGAAGCATCAAGACCGGTTGCAGGGCTTAAGCCTTACAGCGTTCTTGAGCTTGCTGGTAAAGAAGTATATAAGAAAGACAACTGTATTGCTTGTCACTCTCAGCTGATCCGTCCATTTAAGTCAGAAACTGACAGATACGGTCAATACTCGCTCTCTGGAGAGTATGCGTACGACAGACCGTTCCTCTGGGGTTCAAAAAGAACAGGTCCGGATCTTCACCGTGTAGGAAACTACCGTACAACAGACTGGCATGAAAACCACATGTGGGAGCCGACTCAGGTTGTTCCCGGTTCGATCATGCCTGCCTATAAGCACCAGTTTACAAACATTGCTGATATCGAAACAGCATATGCCGAAGCAGTTACTGTAAAAAATGTATTTGGAACACCGTATGGTGATGAATTCCAGGCTTCAAGAGAAGCATGGGAAGCCCATAAAGAAAAAGTACTTGCTGAGGCAAAAGCAATTGCTGCTGACATGAAAAGTCCTGAGGTGAAAGCCGCTCTTGAGAGAGGGGAAGTACCTGAGATCGTAGCACTGATTGCATATATGAACAGATTGAAGTAAGTAGAGATGGACATTAGAGAACTTCAAGGCTATGCCAGTTTCTTTATGACCATTTTTTTGGTGATTATGTTGTATGGGTACATCATACATCTGTATAGAAGTGAAAAGAAGGGCGAAAGGGACTATGAAAAATATGGGAATATTGCGATCGACGATGAGCTTGATAGCAATCCCGTAGAAGAGAAACCCGAGGCTCAGAGTGAAAAGAAGGAGCAAAAGAAATGAGTAGTTTGATGATAAAAGCTTTGGCTTTTGCAGCAGCATTGATCGTTGCAACCTTGGTGGTTGTAAAGCAGATGAATGTCAACCTGGATGACCCGATTAACCAGCTGACATTGCTCGGTGCTGTAGCAATTGCAGTACTTACATTTGGTGTATCTGCAAAGTACGTGAACCAAATGAAGACAGATAAAGCAGGCGGTGAACTTGCGGAAGAGAACTGGGATGGTATCGGTGAGTATAAAAACGAGCTTCCCGGAGGTTGGGCATATGCATTTTTGGGAACATTGATTTGGACAGTGTGGTATTTCCTATGGGGATACCCGCTCAATGCCTACAGCCAGATCGGTGAGTATAACGAAGAGGTAAAAGCGTATCAGGCTAAGTATGAAGAGAAGCATACAAACCCTGATGATGCTACGCTGCTTCAAATGGGAAAATCGATTTTCCTTGTACAGTGTGCACCGTGTCATGGTATTACAGGTGACGGGATGAATGGTAAAGCGCATGATTTTACAGCAAGAATGAGCAAAGAGCAGGTTCTTGATGTGATCAATAACGGTCAGAACCAACTTGGTTATCCTATGGGTGCAATGCCGGGTGGTATGGCGGCAGGTGCTGATGCTGAAGCAATCGCTGAATATGTAGCAGGCGGTATGAAGGGTGAAGCGCCGGCAGCGTTTGCTGCATGTGTTGCATGTCACGGTCCTGACGGCAAAGGCAATAACGGTATGGCACCAGACATTGCAGGGTATGATGATGCATTGATCCATAACACACTTACAAACGGTAAGAAAGGTATGATCGGTAAAATGCCATCATTTAAAACAATGATTACACCTGTTCAAGAAAAAGCACTGACTGTTTATCTGCAGTCTTTGGTACAATAAGGAGTATAGATGGCTGAGAATACAAGTAGAAATATGTTTGGTTTGCACGGTGTGACAGGAATGTTGATAGCAACTGTACTTTTGCTGTCGATTCTTGTCTTCCTGACAGTAAACGCTATCTCGGTACAACAAGCGAATGCTACAAATGCATATGACCCGACTCCGATCACTGGAAGTCTGGACAATGTCAAGATGAAGAGCAAAGAGAATGCAGACTTTGCCTTCCAAGACGCAAAATAGTAAAAGGATAAAAAATGATTACTATTATGGATAAAGTTTTGGCGTGGGGTATGGTTATCACTGCGATTATTACACTGTGGTCAGTTGTAACTCCCAATCACCTATTTATAGGGTAACTTTTATGAGCAAAGCACAAGTAAGGGCAACCTTGCTTGCTTTGTTGCTTCCACTGCTTCTTAATGCGACACATATTCTCCATGAAAATATTTTAAAACCTCAGGCATCGAAGATGATCGAAGAGATGGGGAGTGAGTTGTTGACAAAAACAGGTATCAATGCCTATCTTATCGCAACCAATGAGGTTTTTCCCGAAAGATACAATCTGGTAGAGTACAGTAAGAAGTATGAAAGCAACATGAGCAAGCCATATGTATTATTTATTTTTGCACCCTATGCAGTGATTACAGAGGAGTCTGGCCAAAGAGGTCGGGTCGGTTTTATCCCTTCTTCAAATGAAGTAAAAAAACTGTATGATTACGACGATGTAAGAGATGCCGCTATTGATATTGTGGCAGTAAAAGACGAGAACAGTGATGAGGATAAACACAATATCGGTGTGGTTCAGGCATATTCAACATTGGCTGACCAGATTGCAGCATCCAAGGGTGTAGAGATGACCACGACGATCTCTGACGAAACAGGAGTTGTCATCTATATACTCAAGATATTTGTCTATTCCGGTTCGATTTTTGTCTTTTGGATCTTCTTATTTAGACCACTGATCAAGAGGATAAGAGATGGCAAACAATAAAGAAAAAACCTACTGGCCGCATATGATACTCGGCTTTTTTATCCTGGGTATCTCTCTGGGGTACTGGACGATAAAATCAGCCTCTAGCATGCCGGTTCAGGAGTCAAACGACTTCATGATGAAATATCAGTCGGCAGACCTGAATATCAATGAGATCATGGAGAAGAAAGTACTTTTTGACAAACAGTACACTATAGAATTGGCCGGGAAAGAGACAATGGTCCTGGAGGATGAGAACAGGCACTCAAAGCTCAAATCTGTTGATCCTGTAAAACTCTCTGTAGGTACAAATGATTTCACCTACCTGATCACTCAGAAAAACGGCACTGTCGTTGCGGATGCGAATGTTTCGTTCTTGCTGACCAGACCGCATACGAGAGCGGATGATCTGATGGTCGAAGCTGTGTCTTATGAGGATGGTGAATATATCATTAGAGATATCAATATCACAAAGCCCGGCAGATATACTTTGCAGCTGCGTGCTAAAGTAGGTGATGCCATAGGGTATTCTGAGATACCTGCATATCTTAAACCCTAACACTATGACGATCTAGATCGTCATAGAGAAGATTCTTTTTTCGGGCTGTTGGGCCACCAATCTCAGATCAAATGCCATACAGACGTTTCTGACAAACTTACGGCTGGACTCTTTGACAACAAGCCTCTCTTCATGGATCTCGATGAGATCATCTTCCTCCATCTCTTTAAGACGCCCAAGTATCTCCGGCATACTCTCCAGTTTCATCGCATCGTCTGCCCATGAGGTTTCAAGGTTGCACATGAGGTTGAGGATATGCCTGCGTACGATCAGGTCTTCTGTAGTGAGCAGATGCCCTCTGAAGACGGGGAGCTCACCTTTGTTCACTCTATCAATATAGTCCTCTACACGTTTTTCATTTTGAGCGAAGCTGTACCAGCTGTCGGAGATCGATGACATTCCAAGGCCGATCATCAGCTGTGTCTTCCCTGCGGTATACCCCATGAAGTTTCTATGAAGCGTATGGTTTTTCATCGCCTTGTAAAGCTTGTCTGTAGGGAGAGAGAAGTGGTCCATCCCGATCTCTTCATATCCCGCTTCAAAAAAGAGCTGTTTTCCGAGCTCATAGAGCTCTCTTTTGTACTCGTCTTTGGGGAGGTCGTTTTCATCAAATCCTCTCTGTCCGACCCCTTTGATCCAGGGAACATGCGCATAGCTGTAGTAGGCGATGCGGTCCGGCATCAGCTTGACGGTATTGGCAATCGTTGTTTTGATATTCTCTTTGTTCTGGTGGGGCAGGCCGAAGATGATATCGTGGGAGATAGACTCATAGCCGATTTTTTTTGCAAGGTTATGGATCTTCTCTACATCTTCAAAACTCTGGATGCGGTTGATCGCCTTTTGCACTGTAGGGTCATAATCCTGAATCCCGAAACTAGTACGTCTGAAGCCCAGGTCATAGAGTGTCTGCAGCTGCTCTTCTGTCGTGTTATTCGGGTGTGCTTCAAAACTGAAATCATAACTCTCCGGTCGTTCTGCATGGAGGAAAATACCGTCGATCAGACGTTTGAGATTCTCTGCGGAGAAAAATGTTGGCGTACCTCCCCCAAGATGTATCTCACGGATGATCGGCGTATCCTCCAAAAGATCGGTATAGAGCTTCCATTCGGCCAACACCGCATCGATATAGGGGTCTTCCACGGAGTGCTGTACCGTGATATGCTTATGGCAGGCACAGAAGGTACAGAGATTCTCACAATAGGGGAGGTGAATATAGAGACTGATCCCCTCGCTCCTGTTGCTCTCGTCAAAAGAACGCTTTACTGTCTCTTTCCAATCCTCTATGGAGATACCCTCTTTGTCCCAGAACGGAACGGTCGGATACGAAGTGTATCGGGGACCCGGGATATTGTACTTTTGTATCAGTGCTGCATTTTGAAGCTCTGCCATCACTATCCTTCATAACTTGTATTAATTCACAAGATTATATCCAAAAGGCACTATCAGCCAAATTATAGCAACGGATGTCAATATGGGATATTGTGTAGAAACTTACAGGGGCTGTGATATACTACTCCCTATGATCAAGAGAAGAAACCAATACAAGCGAAACAGACCATGTTAAACCATAGTGAACTTCATGTCTATGCCACCTCCAGGGCGCTGCGGGAAGTCAGTCAAAGATTCAAGGAAGAAGAGGGGTTTTTGCCGACGCTGATGCGGATGGACGAGTTTGAAAACCGGTTGATATTGCTTGAAGGCAGACGTCAGGTAGATCCATTGCAGCGTATTCTGTTTTTGAGAGAAGCTGCAAGATTCGAAGCGTTTGAAGAGCTCAATATCGATCTGGATCTTGTCCGCTTCTTTACACGCTCCGATGCGATCTTCAAATTTTATGAAGAGTTGGCAGCGGAAGCGGTCGGCTTTGAGAAACTACGTCAGGCTGATGCCTATGCGGAATTTGATACACATCTGGATATCCTTGAGCAGCTACTGGAGAACTACCGTAGGATACTGCAGGAGCGGGGATTGACCGACAGGGCATTTATCCCTGCAAGCTACGAGATCAATGAGGGGTTTGTCGATAACTATCAGAAAATAGAGGTCTATCTGGAAGGGTATCTGAGCCGATTTGAACTGGAATTGCTGGAAAAAGTATCGCAAAGCGTAGAGCTGATCCTCCACTACAGCACCAGCAGGTTCAACAAAAAGATGCAGGAGCGCTTTGAAGCGTATGGCCTGATCTTGCCGACGAATGCCGAAGTAACTATAGATTTTAGTTCAAAAACTCTCCTCAAAGAGACTCCCAACAGTACCAGTATCCATGCGCAGACCTTCCGGGTCGGTGAGCGTAGCGAGCAGATTGCTCTGGTTTTCGAGAAGATAGAGAATATGGTACAAGAGGGGATAGACCCTGAAAAGATCGTAGTGATCCTGCCTGATGAACGTTTCAAAGCCTACTTTTCCCTGTATGACAAACTCAACAACCTGAACTTTGCAATGGGGTATGACTATGCCGAGGGGAGAGTCTACCGATCCCTGGAGGTACTCTCCCGTTATCTTGGAAGTTTTGAAAAAGAAGAGAGAATGCTGCTGCAAAGGTACGGCGTTGATCCTGAGAAGGTTGCAGAGGCTATCCCGTCCGGCGTATGCACAGTCACACGGTTTTGCGGAGTATTGGATGCCCTCGGGCTGCTGGATGTATCTCCGGAGAAAGAGAGTGATGAGACCGCACGGCACAACGAAAGGGTCTATGAGAAATACCTACAGTTTATCCACACCTTTCAGGAGGAGGAGTTGCGGTTCAAAGAGTGGCTCTATCTCTGGATGAAGGCACTAAGCAAGATTACGATCGATGATGTAAGAGGGGGAAAGGTGACGGTCATGGGCGTGCTTGAGACCCGGGGCGTGAGTTTTGACGGCGTCGTGATCGTGGATTTCAATGACGGCATTGTACCGGCAAGCTCCAGCAAAGACCAGTTCCTCAACTCAAGTGTCAGGGCATTTGCCGGACTGCCGACACGGAGCGACAGGGAATCCTTGCAGAAACAATACTACAAGCGGCTGCTGGAGCAGGCGAAGGAGGCAGTGATCTTCTACAGCAGCAGTGAAAACAGGTTGCCTTCAAAATTTCTTTATGAACTCGGGTTGCAGGAGGCCAAAGAGGCAAAGGCTTCTCTTGCATTGCTTTACAGTGAGCCAAAGCAGACCATAGAGCGGCATGATCCCGTAGTAGCATCTTTTGATGCCAAGGCGGTGATATGGTCAGCTTCAAGGTTAAAAACCTTCCTGGAGTGCAAACGGAAGTATTATTACAAATATATACAAGAGGTGAAAGCGAAAAAGGAGGAGGAGAAGAATGAAGGGGCTTTTTTGCACGAGCTTTTGGATCACCTCTTTATGGAACGGAGCCAATACTTCTCGATCGAAGAGATGGAAGAGAAACTCTATCGTCTAATGGATCAGCTGCTGCCGGAGGAGGATGCGAAAACCAACTATCAGAAACTGCTGTGGAAAGAGAGACTCAAAGGTTTTATCGCAAGCCAGGTTTCTCACTTTGAGTCCGGCTGGGAGGTTGTGGAGCGAGAGAAGGAGTTTTCAGGGGAGATAGGCGGATTGCGCTTTAAGGGACGGATCGACCGTATCGACCAGGATGCGACACGTACACTGGTGCTCGACTACAAAAGCGGCAGTACCGCAGAGGCTCAAAAGAGCCGAAACCTTGATACGCTCAATGATTTTCAGATGAGCATCTACCATCAGATCCTTCAGCCAAAGTACCAGAATATCTCCCTGGCGTTTGTCAAACTTTTCGAGGACGGGAAAATAGAGGAGATCACGGCACTGGAGGAGAAGAACGAGCTTCTCGCAGAGCATATCATCGAGCTGAAGCAGACGACTTCGTTTGTGGCAGAGAAGTGCGAGAGACTTTCGACCTGTACCTACTGTGAATACCAGTTAATGTGTGAGAGAGGGGAGTACCTATGATAGCCACCGGAAGTGGAGACTTTAGTCCCACCAAAAAAATACATTCAAATCTACCGCATGTCGACATCGAGGGAAGCTACCAGTTCATCACTTTTAGAACCAAAGAGAGTGTAGATAATTATGTAAAAAAATTACATGGAGAATTGAAAGTCGAAAAAGTAAAGCAGTATGCTATTGACAACTATTTGGATCGATCACAAAATGGTGCATTCCTATATGGTAAAGTGGTGGCTGAGATTCAAACCTATTTTCAAAGCTACGATAAAAAACTATTTGACCTTATCGCACTTACTATTATGCCAAACCATATTCATATCCTCATCAGACAAAAAAGTACTCTTTCAAATATCTTAAGAGTATTAAAGGGTGGTTCTACACATATAGTCAACAAGATATTGAACAGAAAAGGTCAAGTATGGTCCAGTGATTACTACGATAAGCTGATACGAGATGAGGTACATTTTTCTTTAATCTATCAGTATATCAAGAATAATGCTTTAAAAGCAGGCTTGACAGATGCGAAGGAGAGGTTTTATGGATGTTATGAATAAGCAAAAACTTGGATTTATATGTGGTATAAGCGGTGGGGTGGGACTGAAGTCTCCACTTCCGTTTGGCACAATACATCGACTTGATTTTGGAAGTGGAGACTTCAGTCCCACCCAAATAACAGATCCAGGTTTACTTCATGTTGATGACAGGGGAAGAGAAAATGTCTAATACACAAGAGCTGAAAGATTATCTGATAGGCGAAGATGGATTTTTATTGAACGATATGCATAACGGTAAAACGATTATGTTATCAGGTGCTTGGGGATCAGGAAAAACACATTTTTGGCAGAATGAGATAGAGCCAAAGTTATTTGAAGAACTAAAAAAAGATGATAAATCATGTACTTATATAAGCTTGTATGGTAAAGATAGCCTAAATGCATTGAAACAGGAAGTATTTATCAAAGCTTCATCAGAAAACTCTTTACTTTCAAAAGAAGTATCCACTTTTGGTTTTGAGGCTCTTTCAAGTATAGAAGATAGTGATCTTGCAATAGGAAAAGTATTAAGTGCTGCAAAGGGTTTAAATAATTATAGAAAAAGTACAAAAGGTATAAAAAGACTTAAGGATGGCGGAATTATCTGTTTTGATGATTTTGAAAGAAAGTCCAAAGAGATTGATTTGAATGATCTCTTTGGTTTTATATCTCAATTAGCTATTGAGTATCAGTGTAAAGTAGTCATCATATTGAATAGTGATGTTTTTGAGGGTGAAGAGGCAAATGTATTTAAAATGGTTAAAGAGAAAACAGTGAACAAGTTTTTTTATTTTCAGCCATGTATTGTAGAACTTTTTTATCTGATAGCAGATGATAAAAAATATAATAAATTAAATGATTATAAAGAAGATATTTTAAAAACTATTGAAGAAACCGAAGAACTAAATGCACGGATTTATATTCAGGTATTGGATAATTGTTTAGAGTGGATCAATAAAGATTATGATAGTAAAGTATTGGATGTATTAACATTAGCAACAATATTTTTTATTAAAAACCATGATGTTTTAGATTTTAATATTGTACAAAGGAATAAAAAACAACATAAGATTATTACTTATTATTTAGATGAGGGGTATTCTGATATAGCTGCTTTCCTCCAGGATGAAGCGCCTCAAATATTTTCTTCTCCTGAATCATGTTTTTGTAAGGAGCCTATTCAAATAATGAATAATTCTTTAAATAAAAGCAAGAAAGAAGATAAAGAAGTTAAATCTGACGATTATTATAGAAGACAGAATAGCGTATTTGAAGAAAATAAAAATTTTTTCAGAGATTTTATCTTCTATGTATATGTTTTAAAAATAGATGAAAGAACTAGTCAGAAAGAGTTTAAAAAAATTAACAACTTTGTTAAGTCGGGTATACTCCCTAAAATAAATGAGGTAGAAGTATGAGCCCTATATTTTGTATCGAGAATATTCTTTACCGTGTAGAAAAAGGAAGTGGAGACTTTAGTCCCACCAATAAGAAGGGGTGGGAAGCTCAACCCTATTTAGTCACCCCTGAAAAACCCACAAGCCTCCCTAAAATAGGCACTTTGGAAGCAATAAAATGGTATAATTTCAACCAATAAAACAATCATTTTAAACCGATTTCCGGTCGAAACAGGTGTTAAA
>Ga0265295_1000146_pt1 | contig 143239 bp, 140 predicted proteins | sample Munlansysbiofilm_FD_192503 | JGI IMG/M metagenome (GOLD analysis project Ga0265295, IMG submission 192503) | Leachate microbial communities from a municipal landfill in Southern Ontario, Canada - Methane capture system biofilm | ecosystem: Engineered > Solid waste > Landfill > Unclassified ... | reverse complement strand
TAGGCCAGACCTGGAAATTCAGCAGCCACTCCACCATCATCCATGGTGTGATCAGTAGCATCGGCCACAGAAGCGTCAAAAAGGAGCCTTGGTTCCAATTGAAAAAATGAAGAATGACTCATGGTACAACTCTTGTGCTGGGGTTATGCTAAAATGAGCAGGTATGGAGCGTGAAATCAAAGATAATGATCATGCGCCATAACCTGAACCCACACCCTTAATAAGAAAGGAAACTATTAAAAAAATATAGTTGATAGTTTTACTTTTTTTCAAAAAATAGGAAAAAAATCAAGTAGTTTTTATCCTTTACGCATACCTGACCTTTTCTATAGGAAAAAAATCAAATAGTTTCATCACTTGCGCATACCTGACCTTTTCTCGTGACCTCCTATCTTGCTCAAAAACCCAAAATATCTGCCAATTGTCTGAAAACTTGTTGGCCATCAGCAAAACCTGGAAGTGATGGCAAAGCCCGAAGCACTCCCAATCCTTCACTTTCTTCATGAAAATCGTGATCACTTAAGTCTGTTATGACCACAGTATTGAGCATGGCATTGGCTGTAAGCAAATCAATTAAGAATTTCTTGTAATCTAAACCTGGCATCAGGCCATCCACCACCACCAAGGCCCAGGTTGCAGTACGAGCGGCTTGGACAATTTCAAGCCCTGAATCCATCCACAAAATATCCATATCCAAACCTTGAGCAAAGGCCGCCAGGTCATCCTGACGCGCTGTTAAAACTACTGTCTGCATTAGTACTCCTCCAATAAAAAAACCGGGAGTTCTGGTAATGAACCACCCGGCTGTAGTAAAAAACTCATGTCGTCCTGCCGCACCATCCAAGTCATGGCAAAGGAAGCAGCGCAACAGCGAAGCGAGGCCATCCAGACTTTTCCTGGATTCCTCGACTCCACTGCGTTTCGCGCGGAATGACACGTTGAATATGCACCACCTAGGTCACCCTGCGTACAATGACGCTAAAACCTTGGGCTAGGGATGTCCGCCCCCACCACCACAGGTTTGCTCCGGGGTAAAACGCACCAAAGCACCCTTGAGCAAGGCTTCCACTGCTGCACCCACATTAGGCGCACCTGCACCATAAAAAACATCAATGCCCACCTGATTAAAGCCCATCAAAGGGCGCATACCCATGCCACCAGCAATAAGAGTGGTGACCTTGTTTTCTGCCAGATAATTAACCGGGGCCATACAACCGCCCTGCACATGGGGCACATTGGGCAAGGTGCTTATTTCCACCACAGCCCCATTTTGAACTTCAATAATGGTGTACAGGTCACAATGCCCAAAATGGGCACCAACTTCTGCTTCAAGGCCTCCGGGTTGGGCCGAAGGGACAGCAATTTTTCCTTTGTCCATACAATCTCCTTTATTTCTCTATAAGCCTGGTAATGGCTTCCCAGATCGTGCGGACCTGGTCAGCAAAATTTGTTGTCTCCACTTCTGTTACTGCCTTGCCTTGAATCATGGCTTCGGTGACCACAGGATCATGAGGCAATTGACCAACCAGAGTATAGCCTCTGTCCTGACATAGCTGGGTAATTTTTTGGCTATGCCCAAGATTTAAGTCATACTTATTAATAATGACCGCCACCTGAATGCGAAAATGCTCGCACAACTGAGCCACACGCTGCAAATCATGCACCCCGGAAGGAGTAGGTTCTGTAACAATAACTGCCAAATGCGCCTGGGACAAGGAACTGATGACCGGACAGCCAATGCCTGGTGAACCATCACAAAGCACAAGATCAGCACTGATTTTTTCTGCTTCCAGGCGAGCTTCTTTTTTCAGCAAACTCACCAGACGCCCGGAATTTTCCTGGCCAGGAAAAAGCTGGGCGTGGACCATGGGACCAAAACGGGTTTGGCTTTTATACCACGTGCCACAATGACGATCAGGAAAAGCAATGGCCTGTTCCGGGCAAAAAGTCACACAGACCTTGCACCCCTCACACTCCAGAGGGTTAATGCTACAGGTAGCCTGTTGATCAATAACTGCCCCAAAACGACACATCTCCAGGCAAGTACCGCACCCTGTACAGCGATCCTGATCAATAATGGCGATGTGACCAGAAATAAAGGCATGTTCTTCCAAAACGCGTGGGGCCAACAAAAGGTGCAGATCTGGTGCATCCACATCCAGATCACAAATAACCTTGTTCTGGGCTAAATGTGCAAAGGCAGCTGTAAGTGAAGTCTTGCCTGTGCCCCCCTTACCACTAATAATGACCACCTCACGCATAAGCTCCCCCATTCATTGCTCGTAGCCTGTCGCGCAAGGCCACAAAACTTTCCCCCAAGGCCGCGTCAAGTTCCGATAAAATCAAGCCCTGGGCATAATGCTCGGCAATGTCCCGTCGAAAAGGAATTTCAGCCAAGACCGGGAGCTTTTTTTCCTTGCAAAAGTCATAGACCCGGGTATCGCCCAAACCAGCCCGATTAATAACCACAGCCATGGGTTTACCCAATGGCGAAAAGGCTTCCCAAGCCAGGGTAAAATCATAAAATCCAAAGGGCGTGGGTTCAGTGACCAGCACAATAATATCACTATCAGCCACGGCACTCATGGCTGGGCAACTCACTCCTGGAGGAGCGTCAATGAGTACATCAGCACCATTTTTGGCGACTTCCTGGTGCATGGCCAGGCGCACAAAATTCATCAAGGGAGGACTCATGGCCTCGCCAATGCGCAGCCGTCCGGTCAAGGTTACAATATGTCCTCTGCTGACACCCTGTTCCATGACTCCCAGCTCTCGCTGGCCAGTGGCAATGGCCTGTTCCGGGCAAATGGCCATACATCCTCCGCAACCATGACACATTTCTGGAAAAGTCATGATCAATTTCCCCATCAGAGTAATGGCCTTGAACTGACAAAGTTCCGCACAGAGCCCACACCTGGTGCACTTGCTTTCATCCACTATAGGAATGGGCAAAGTGGCTATTCTCGTTTTTTGCATCTCGGGATGCAGAAAAAGATGCACATTGGGCTCATCCACATCAAGATCAGCAACAACCAAAGGACGGTCCCAGACCACAGCCAAAGAAGTGGTTACTGAGGTCTTGCCTGTTCCTCCTTTGCCACTGGCAACAGCAACAATCATAGTCTATCCTATTTATTGGGAGTATCAGCAAAGGCCACTTGGCCTGACTTGTAGAGTTCTACAGCCTCACCCACCGTCATATTACCCAGGTCTTGACCTATTTTAATACCAGCTGCTTGCAGAGCTGAAAAAGCCTTGGGGCCAACAAATCCGGTCAAAACCACACCTGCTCCAGCATTAACAATATTTTCCGCAGCCTGAATACCTGCCCCATGGGACATGGCCTGAGACGAGCCGTTGTCCACATAGCTGGTGGCCATGGTCTCAAGATCAACAATGACAAAACCTCCAGCCCGGCCAAAGCGGGGATCAACCCTGTCTGTCAATTGTGGTCCTTCACTGGTAATGGCAATCTTGGTCATGGACAACTCCTTGATACGGTCCGTTGTACGGTCCGGTTGTTGTTGTAGCGAGGAAAGCTCATTTTCAATGCGTAGAGCCATGCCCTCCACCAGGGCCCTGGCAAGAGTTCGCCTGGCCTCAGCTAAAATACGTCCAAAGGTATGGCGAGAAATACCCATACGTAAGGCTCCCTCGCCCATGGTCAAGCCCTGGTGATCTGCCAATCGTAAAGCCTCAAACCCATCCAGGGTCATATAGACTTCAGTCAGATCTCCCAAGGGAATCCCACGCGGTTTAAAACAGCGTGCCACGGGGCGTCCTGCAATTTGTCGGCATTTTCTGGGACGCGACATGACTCCTCCTTTTGCTCAAATGAGCATTTATACCCCAGTTTTTTACCTGTCAACACTCTGGTAAAAAATCTTTCCTGATTTTTTAGTCATGACCTGGCCCAAGCTCAATACGAATGGCCAATCCCTGACAAAGGGCCTGGGCCACCTGGGTGCGGCCCTGCCCCAAGATACGACACAAAGTAGAGCGGGAAACTCCCATGATCTCAGCAGCTTCTTCCTGACTTAAGCCCAGAGCATCCACCAGGCGCAGGGCTTCAAAGGCATCAAGCTCCACCACCACTCCAGCCAACTTGGCCCTGGGTACACCCTGGGGCCTAAAAAGGGTGGATACAGGTTTGCCACTAATATTTCGAGGTTTTGGTCTGCGCGCCATCTGGCCTCCTTATTATGAAATTAATTTCATTATAAAGATGGATAAATCTCTCGTCAAGAAGGGCCAGGGAAGTATTCATGCACCAAGGCATGACCAGTGTAGAACGACGATCCATCTTCTTGTCTCAAACTTTCTGACTCCTCTCATAATAGGGCAGGTGCGCTGCCCCTGACCCGCTGATGACAACAAAATTATGGCTCTGTCATGCTGCACGTAGTTGCAACATCCATGATTTCTATATTTTTTGGGATGATATCGGCCTGCCGCCCTTTGTTGGCAATTTTTGTCAGGACTTGTTGGAATTCCATCTGTGTTGTTCAAGAGATAAGCAATGGAACAATTAACAAAATATCATGACATAACAAATAGATACAGTGATTTTTAAAAGTAATGTCTTCCAGCCGTGGACGTGTACTACCTTTTACTTTATAAATGTATTTTCTACTTCAAGGATTCACCGACCTGCACAAAAATATATCGGTTAGCGCAAGAAGGATTTCAATGATCGCGATTGTTGGCATATTTGTTGTTATTGGTTGCATTGTTGGTGGTTACCTTATGGAGGGTGGCAACCTCAGTGTTCTATGGCAGCCCGCAGAATTTGTTATTATTTTAGGTTCAGCCCTGGGTACCTTTCTTATTGCTTCACCCCTTAAGGTCGTCAAACAAACAATGAAAGGTTTTTCCAGTGCCTTTACTGTCAAAACTCCTGGAAAAAATGAATACATCCAACTTCTTCGGGTTCTGTATGACTTGTTAGCCCTGGCCAAACATGAAGGCATCATTGCCCTGGAAAGCCACGCCAACAACCCCAGGGAAAGTACTATCTTTGGTCCCTACCCCTTTGTTTTAAAAAACAATCATCTTTTGAATTTTATTTGTGATAACGTGAAGACTTATGCCATGGCGGGTATGGAACCCCATGAATTTGAAACAGTCATGGACATTGATATTGACACCTTGCATGAAGAAGAACTTGTCCCAGCTGGTTCCATCAACAAGATTAGTGACTCCCTGCCCGCTTTGGGTATTGTGGCCTGCGTTTTGGGTGTGGTGTTGACCATGGGCCAAATCAATGAGCCTCCAGAAGTTTTGGGACACCACATTGGTGCTGCTCTGGTGGGCACATTTTTAGGTATCCTGTCTGCCTATGGTTTTGTGGCTCCCTTTGCCACCAATGTGGAGCATCAGGTCCGAGACCAACATTCCCTGCTTATTGTCGCCAAAACAGCCCTCATGTCCTTTGCCCTGGGCTGGGCGCCAGTTTTGGCCCTGGAAGCTGCTCGTCGTGCGGTACCCAATTCCGTACGCCCCAGTTTTGAAGAATTGGAAAGCGCAGTACGCAATAAGTAAGCACAGGGTCAGAGCCTTAGAAATATGAGCGAAAAGAAAGTTATTATTATTAAAAAAATTAAAAAGGGTGGCCATGCCCACCATGGTGGAGCGTGGAAAATTGCCTACGCTGACCTGGTCACAGCCTTGATGGCTTTTTTTTTGCTTATGTGGCTTTTAAATACTTTGTCCGACGAAACCAAAGAACAATTGGCCGTGTACTTTCAAGAATACTCTGTCTTTGATGGTCCTCCTGCCTCCTTAAGTATTGATCCTGGTGGATCTCCTGTCTCCATTCAGGACCAAATAACACCCCCAGTTCTGCCTGAACAGCCAGAAGTCCTGCATGCTGAAGGCAAATCCCAAGAAGAAATTTTAAGGGAAGCCATGGCCAAAATGATTGAAGAAAAACTGGCTGCCTACAAAGAAGAACTCATGATTGATGTCTTTGAAAGCGGTGTCCGGATTCAAATGTTAGAAAGTCAGGGCAAGCCTTTTTTTGGATCAGGTAGTGCCCACCCCACAGATGATGCCCGCCAAGTGCTTAAGGTCATAGCTGACACAGTGCGTGACATGCCCCAACTTTTAGCTGTAGAAGGACATACAGACTCCAAGCCGTTGGGGGGCAAAAATTCCCGCTATACCAACTGGGAATTGTCCACTGACCGTGCCTCTTCAGCTCGGCTGGTGTTGGAAGAATTTGGCATTGCCTCCAAACGTATGGTGCGTGTGGCTGGGTATGCTGATACTCAGCCGCTCATTGTCGAAAATTCCGAAGATCCACGCAATCGCCGGGTCAGTATCTTGCTTTTTAATCCTCCTGAAGAACATAAAAATCATACTCCTCCAAAAGCCTTGGAGGTGACTCCTTTGCCCAGTGGGAGTGAAGGGCTGATCCTGCCCAGCTACTGATCCACACCCTGGGGGTCCATATCTGTTAGAGCTTCTTAAAAATAGTTCTATTTCTCTAAAATATCTGCATATTTTATGGCTGTTAGCCCTGCATCCAGAGTCAGGGTCGTACAGGCCAGACCCAGGGCCTGATCTGAAAGTAAAAAACAAAGGGTATGCGTCGCCTGAGTGATGGTCACCACTTTATGGGCCAACTGCTGACGGTACCCTTTATTATCCAAAAATACTTTTCCCCGCCCAGCATCCACAAGTCCCAAGCGTACACTGACACTGGTAATGCCACGGCTACCCAGCTCCACTCCCATACTCAAATAAAAAGATTCTGCCGCTCTTTTGGCTGAGGCATAAAACCCCTGACCAGGACCGGGACAGGACGCAGCCACAGAGGAAACATGAACCAAACGCCCAAAACCTGTACTCATCATGGACCGCACCAATGTTTTTACAATGGCCAAACGACGGGTCACATGGGCGGTAAAATATGCTTCTGCCTGAGACATATTTGCTGCCGCAAGTAGTCCCTCATAATCAGCGTGGGCCAAATCAATAAGGTAATCTGGGCTTGTTCCCAACAAAGTTGGAAATTGCTCCACACTGGCCTGATCAAAAAAATCCAAGGAGATAGCTTTAAGGTCTGGGAATCGAGCGGCAATACGTTTTTGGCCTTGAGATGAACAATAGGTAGGAATGACCTTAAGCCCTTGAGTCAAAAGCAAATCCACAAGGGCCAGGCCGAGGGAAGAACTGCCCCCCAAAACCAGGACACGCTGCCCACTATAGCTTAAACGCATAATGCTATACTTCCTTGGGCAAAAACCAGTGCGCCCTGGGACAGAGTACACCGAAACACATTATTGTCTGGGATAATGGATAAAACATAGTCACCTGGATCTGCAAAACGAAGAAAAGAAAAACGCTCAACAGCCAAGGTTTTACACGAGGTAATAGCGTGCAAGCAGTGCATACATAAGGCCAAAATATAGGTACCAGGCACCACTGGCTGAGCTGGAAAATGACCAATAAAGCAGGAATCTTCAGGAGCAAAGGTTATGGACCACTGCCATGGTGAGGACCCCAAAAGCTTCAAATCCACTGGCCCTGCTCCAACATGCGCTGATCCTTGGACAAGTCACGACCCTGAGTAGTCAGATAATTACCAATCATCATGCCATTGGCTCCAGCCAGAAACAGCCAGGACTGATAGTCCCCCAAAACCTGTTCCCGTCCTCCTGCAATGGTGATATTGGTGTTTGGCAGAAAAAAACGAAACAAGGCCACAGATTTTAAGGCATCATGCACGGATAACAGCTGTTGTCTCTCCAGGGGGGTGCCCGGTATGGGTACCAAAAAATTTAAGGGCACTGTGTCCACCTGAAGATCAGCCAAGGTACCGGCCAACTCAACTCGCTGCTCCCAGGATTCACCCAAACCCAAAATTCCTCCACAGCAGACTTTGAGTCCAAATTCCTGGGCCAAAGCAATGGTTTCCAAATCCTGATCATAACTATGGGTAGAACAAATGGCAGGAAAATAGGAACGAGCTGTTTCTACATTGTGATGATATCTGGTCAGTCCGGCATCATGTAAACGCTGGGCATACTCTGGCGTCAACAGACCCAGGGAAGCACTGATTTCCAAAGAAGTCTTTTTTTTCAATAATGCTATACACTGGCAAATGGTATCCATCTCAGCGCTGGTCAGCATAAGACCACTGGTAACCAGGGAAAAGCAACGTGCTCCTGCTTGAGCCATGGATACCCCCCGGGCCACGAGGTCATCCAGCACAAGTAAAGAGTGAGTTGGTGCGCTGGTACGATAATACCTGCTTTGGGCACAAAAATGACAGTCCTGCGAACATGTTCCGGATTTGGCATTAACAATGGCACAGGTAAAAAACCTACTCTGCATAGCCTGGGCAATACTATGGGCAGCCACTAAAAGATCCAGGGTGTGCTCTTTAGTCAGGGCAGTTAGAGCCATACCCTCTTCTGGAGTTAAGGATCGGCCTCCCAGGACTTTTTGGGTCAGGGTACGAATCAAAGGATGAGTCATAAGCGAATATCTAAGGTAAAAATGAACAAAAAAAGGTATCTTTATTTTAGGGAGATGCTGATTAATTCTGTCATTGCGAGTTTATGCCCTGTGGGTAGAGCGTAGCGACGTGGTGCTTCGCCAATCTGTAACTTGCTGATAAGTCGGTGATTCTGGATTGCTTCACTTCGTTGGCAATGACTTGTTTCGGTTTAATCAATGCTTCCTTAGGTAGTAAATATCCAAGGGACTAATCCAGTATTTTTGATTCTGGTTTTACTCCAGACAATCAACATCCTGGTTCATCATTATCTACTGCAAGCACCTGCAAAGATGAGATCATCATTCTCCTGGATCAACGGCCTCCATAAGTTCAATAGTCAGACGTAAAAAATCTGCTTCAGTAATAATTCCACAAAGTTTTTTCTCGCAAATGACAGGCAAACAGCCATATTTTTCTTCCAGAAGAAGCCTGGCTGCCTCCTTGATGGACAAATCTGGCAAGACTGTGAGCACGTCAGTTTGCATGATTTCTTCAATGGGAATGCTTCGTTCAATTTCATTTTGGGTATGGTGATCAATGTCAGCCAATTGCGAAATAGTTGCTGCCAAAATATCACGGTGAGTGAGCAGACCCACAAAGCATCCTGCATCATCCACAATGGGAATATGTCGGATTCTGGCTAAATCCATCAGATCCTTAGCCGCACTAAGACTCTCTTTTTGATTGAGGGTAAAAACATCCCTGCTCATAATACTTTTTACTTGAAACATAACCTGCTCCTTATTCGTTTCGTTTGATTCATTCTTTCTCATTCTTGTGGTGGGGGCAAGAAAAAGGTTGCTGGGAGTATAGCGCTCTTGGTTGACTTGATGGGTGAAATCTGCTTTGCAAACTTTTCTACTAAAATTTCCAATGCCTTGACTCTATAGGAGATATTTTTGAAAGGCTTGCAACGACTACGTGAGCGTATGGTTCAAGAACAAATTGAAGCCAGGGGTATAACTGATGAACGTGTCCTTACTGCTTTGCGCCAGGTCCCTCGCCATCTCTTTGTGGATGAAGCCCTGCAAGCGCAAGCCTATGGAGACCATCCCGTACCCATTGGATTGGGACAAACCTTGTCCCAACCCTATATTGTCGCTCTCATGACCACTCTTCTTGTAGTCAGGCCGCAAATGCGCATTCTAGAAATTGGTACTGGATCTGGCTACCAAGCAGCTATTTTAGCGGTAATGGATGCAGATGTGTACACAGTAGAACGCATCAAACAATTATACCAGACCGCACGAACTCGACTTTTACATATGAAGTATTTTAATATTCGCGTAAAGCTTGATGATGGAACTTTGGGCTGGCCCGAAGAAGGCCCCTTTGATCGTATTATTGTTACTGCCGGAGGCCCTGAAGTTCCCACTCCTTTGCTTGAGCAATTAGCTGATCCTGGCATTATGGTTATTCCAGTAGGTGCAACCAAAAGAGACCAACGTTTGCTGCGCATCTTTAAAAAAGATGGTCGCATTCATCAGGAAGATCAAGGAGCAGTTGCCTTTGTAGATCTGGTGGGTTCCCATGGCTGGTAAAGGACACCCCAACTATTTTTATATTGACCCACAAAAACCTATATAGTTAATAAAGCTAAAAAATACCATCGTATCAGTGAAGTGGAGGAAATATGCCTGAAAAAAAACCTGCTTGCTCAGAATGCTCCAGTAAAAGCACTTTGCATACCATCCAAGATAGCCCGGAATCCACCATGGAACGCCAGAACAAAGTCATAGCCAGCACTCTTTCCAAAATTAAATACAAACTTTTTGTGATGAGTGGAAAAGGTGGAGTAGGGAAAAGTTCTATCTCAACCAATTTGGCTACAGCCTTATCCCTTAAGGGATATCGTGTAGGACTTTTAGATGTGGATATCCACGGACCAAGTGTTCCTCATCTTTTGGGTCTTACCGGACTTTTGGAGGTTGACCAGGCCAAGGGCATTCAACCCAAACGCTACAGTGAAACCTTGTCCGTGGTCTCCATGGAATCCTTGCTCAAGGATCCTGATCAGGCAGTACTCTGGAAAGGACCCATGAAAACCTCTGCCATCCGACAATTTGTTTCTGACGTGGATTGGGGGGAACTGGATTTTCTGGTTATCGACTCTCCTCCAGGCACTGGGGATGAATCCATGGCCATACTAAAAACCGTACCTGATGCCCTCAGTATTGTTATTACCACTCCCCAAGAAATCTCCTTGGCTGATGTGCGCAAATCCATCAACTTTCTCCAGTATGTCAAAGCCAATATCCTCGGTGTTGTAGAAAATATGAGTGGTCTTATTTGTCCCCATTGTGCCCAAGAAATTGACCTCTTTAAAAAAGGCGGGGGACAAGAATTGGCCCAAAAATATGGACTGGAATTTTTGGGCGCTATTCCCTTGGATCCGGCCACTGTTGTGGCCGGAGATCTCGGCAAGCCTGTAGTCCTTTTGGATATGGACTGTCCTGCAAAAAGAGCATTGCTTGACTTGGCTGAACGGGTTATTGAGGTAACTGAAAACAGTTTAGAAGTGCTTTCCAGTAGCCACATCTAACCTTTTTAGATTGTATGATTCGTATTTTTTGCTTTTTCTCCTTTTTTTGTTTTTGCTGCTTCATGCAAGCAGAAGGGACAAGTTACGCCAAAAATTTCTATTATACAGTCAAAGAAGATGGCACATTGTGCATAACAGACAAGCCCACGTCCTCAAAATACAAGCCCTATACCTTTCAGCGTTCCATTAATTATATCCGTAATGCACTCATTGCCTTTAAAAGAGATCAACGCAGTGTAGAGGAAGTCAATGCCATTGTTTCCAATTTGTGTAACAAATATCAGATTGATAAAAAACTGGTTATGGCTGTCATTGATGTTGAATCAGGGTTTAATGCTGCGGCTGTATCCTCAGCAGGAGCTCAGGGGCTCATGCAGATTATGCCCCAAACAGGACAAGAGCTTGATTTGGCCGACCCCTTTGACCCTTCAGAAAATATTGATGCCGGCATACGCTACCTTCGATATCTGTTAAATGAATTTTCCGATACAAAACTGGCTGTGGCTGCGTACAACGCAGGACCTAATGCTGTAAAAAGGTATGGTGGGATCCCACCATATACAGAGACGCAGGACTATGTTCAAAAAGTTTGGACAAGACTTAATTACTACCAATAATTCCTCACTTAATGTGCCCAATGCACTCACAGTATTTCGAATTTTTGTAGTACCTTTTATTATCATCTTGTTGTATTTTCCAGGTCCCACTACATGTATGCTGGCCACCTTGTTTTTTCTTGTGGCCATCCTGACCGACCTTGCTGATGGTTTTTTGGCCCGCAAGTTCAACCAGGTAACGAATTTTGGCAAATTTCTTGACCCCCTGGCAGATAAAATCCTCATTGCTTCAGTGTTGGTCATGCTGGTAGAGTTAAACTGGGTTTCAGCCTGGGTGGCCATTATCATCATTGTACGCGAAATTTTAGTGACAGGGCTTCGTGCTGTCGCGGCAGACAAAGGCCAAGTTATTGCTGCGGATAAGTATGGAAAACTTAAAACAATTATGCAAAGCATTGCTTTAATTCCACTCATTTATCATTACCCAATTTTTGGTTATAATATCGTCATTCTTGGACATGTACTTCTTTTTACTGCCCTGATATTAACCATATACTCTGGATGGAATTATCTGTATGGTTTTTATAAAATCTGGGGAGAATAGATTTTCAAATTTTGGTTTTTTTCTTGGCAAGAAAGAGCATGAAGCTTTTGTGGACCTGTATTTTTAATAATTTCTTGGAAAACTCCTGTTTTTTATATGAGGTGTATACATGGCGCAAATTGATGCTTTTTTTAAAATGATGCATGAGCTGGGCGCGTCTGACTTGCATCTGTCGTCAGGATCACAACCCATAGTTCGCCTTCAAGGTGAAATGCAGCGCGTCAAGTACAAAGTATTGGAGCATGAAGAATTAAAAAAAATGCTCTATGAAATCACCCCTGAAAACAAAATTAAAACCTTTGAAGAAACAGGGGATGTGGACTTTTCTTATGAAGTCCCGCACATGGCCCGTTATCGAGTCAACTTTTTCATGCAAAAACGAGGAATTGGTGCAGCATTTCGAGAAATTCCTCAAAAAATTCTCACTATTGATGAACTCGGCTTACCTGGCATCCTCAAAAACTTGGCCATGTTGCCCAAAGGCTTGGTACTGGTCACCGGTCCCACAGGAAGTGGTAAATCCACCACTTTGGCTGCCATTATTGATCATGTGAACAAGCTCCGTAAAGACCACATTCTCACCATTGAAGACCCCATTGAGTTTGTCCATGAGCCCCAAAACTGCCTTATCAACCAAAGGGAAGTAGGACGGGACACGTTAACCTTTAGCGCTGCCTTACGCGGTGCCTTGCGTGAAGACCCAGATATTATTCTGGTAGGTGAAATGCGTGACCTGGAAACCATCCAACTGGCCCTGGAAGCTGCTGAGACAGGACATTTGGTCTTTGCAACCTTACACACCATTTCTGCCTCCAAAACCATTGACCGTATCATTGAAGTCTTTCCTGGCGAATTGCAGGGCCAGATCCGTTCTGGACTGGCAGACTCTTTGCGGGCTATTGTTGCACAAAACTTGTTCAAACGTGTTGATCGTCCTGGTCGTGTGGCTGGCATTGAAATTCTCATTGCCACACCAGCAGTACGCAATCTCATTCGGGAAAATAAAATTTTCCAAATTAATTCTGTCATTGAAACTGGAAAGAAATTTGGTATGCAAAGTATTGATGATGCCATTTTAAAGCTGTTAACCGCTGGGATCATTGATCCTGAACAAGCATATAACAAGGCGGCCACCAAATCCAAGTTCAGAGAATTTTTAACAAGTCCGCCTCAAGACTTTACCGAGGTATAATATGCAAAGAGCTCAGCTTGATCACTTGTTGCATCAGGTCCTTGATTTTTCACCTGATACCTCTGACATCATTTTTACAGTCAATAAGCCTGTCCAGGTAGAAGTGCACGGGGAGCTCCACAATGCGAAAATAGACTCCAATCCTGGCCCCCTACTGCCCTTTCAAGTGGAAGCCATTGCCATGTGCCTGATGGGGCGAAAGCTGCGCCTCTATGAGGACCAACTGCGCACTGGTTCCTGTGACCTATCCTATGAATTACCTGGTCGTTGTCGGTTTAGGGTCAATGTTTTGGGACAAAAAGGCTCCCTGGCTATTGTTATGCGTAAACTCACCTCCAAGGTGCCCACCATTGCTGAATTGGGCCTGCCTGAAATTTTTCATACCATGGCTCAGGAAAAATTTGGCCTGATCCTGGTCACTGGTGCCACAGGAACAGGCAAGACCACATCCTTGGCTGCCCTGATTGACAATATTAACCAGCTGCACAGGAAGCATATTGTTACTCTGGAAGACCCTATTGAATATGTTCATGAACACAAATTGGGCACAGTCAATCAGCGAGAGCTGGGCCTGGACTTTGATAGCTTTGCATCAGGACTGCGAGCTGCATTACGTCAAGCACCCAAGGTTATTTTAGTTGGTGAAATTCGGGATCGGGAAACCATCACTATTGCCCTAGAAGCTGCTGAAACAGGGCATTTGGTCCTGGGAACCTTGCATACCAGTGACACCGGTCAGACCATTAACCGTATTATAGGTATGTTTGAACTGGCTGAAGAACGACTGATCCGCTCCCGACTTGCTGAAAGTATCAAATATGTTGTTTCCCAGCGGCTCATGCCCAAGATTAGCGGTGGACGGATTCCAGCCTTTGAAATACTAAGAACAAGTTTACGAATTAAAGAAGTTATTTATCATGGAGAAAATGACGAAAAAAATTTCTACTCCATTGTGGAAAGTGGTGATGCATACGGAATGATCACTTTTGATAAATATCTTGGCAACCTGTTCTATGAAAATATCATTACAGAAGAGGTGGCCATGCTCAATGGATCTGACAAATCGCGTCTGGCTCAGATGATAGATAAAATTAAAGCAGCTCGCGGAGAAAAGGTTACTGATATTGATGGCCTTGAACTTGACCATGAATATGAACGAAAAAGCGTTCTTTTTTAGTGGAGAACAAGAATATGGAAATTACCTGCGGGAACTGTAATACTTCTTTTGTCATCCCCAAAAACCGGATTCCTGACGTTAATAAATTTAAACTAAATTGCCCCAAATGTAGAGAGCCAATTGTCATTGATAAAGGTTCCTCACCTGAACCTCTTGTACCCCCCGAACATTTTCCACATAATGCTGTTGTTGCTTTTATTTTTGTAACTAACGATTCAATACTGGCAACAATGAAATCTGATCTAGAATCAAAAAATATTTATACGTCTATAGCACAACATGTTACAGAAGCAGTAGAAAAAATTCGCATCAATTACTATGATATTATCATTTTGGAAGAAGGTGACTTTGTCAAACCAATTCTAGATATTATTAAAACATGGAATGGCATACGACGTCGCGAGGTCAATGTTATTATTGTCCAAACCTCTGGAACAAGCTTACAAGAACAGGAAGCATTCTTGCGCGGAGTTAATGCGGTCATAAGCCGTAACGATGCTGGACAAATCAGTAAATTTCTTGCCCTGGCCATGGATAACTATGCCCATACCATTGAGCCATGGAAACTTTCTGCACAAAAGATACAGCACCATATATAATTCTTATGCGTAAAAAGAAAAGTATTCTTATTCTCCTTTTTTGCTGTTTGAACCTGACCATGCTCTACAAATTCTTTGATGCCCAAAGTGGGTTGCCTGCGTATAAAGAGTTACATGCCAAAATCGAAGAAATAAAAAATAAAATTGAGCATGTGGAAACCTTAAACAGACAGCGAAGTTCTGAAATTCGGGTATTAAAAAAGGACCATAAATACGTTGAGCGATTGATAAAGCGTGAGCTTTATTTTGTATCGGATAATGAAATTATGTATATTCTTAAATAATTATGCAAAATACACTTCATCTTTTTGACGAACTTCTTGAGCATGACCCAGGGTCTAAGATTTTTTTTCCCCTGGCTCGCCTGTATAAGCGACATGGGTACATTAAGCGTGCTATTGAGATAGTTCAAAAAGGTATTGGCCACCACCCAGACTACTTGGAGGCACAGTTTTTTCTTATTGAACTCTTCTATGACACAGGGGACGTTAGTGCTGCCGAAGCCCAGGCCCATGCATTGTTTCAAAAATTACTTATCTATGACAAATTCTGGTTTGCCTTGAGAACATACTATGCCAAAAACAATCAGGAAGATATGCAATTAGCTTCCTATATCATGGAACGTAAAGCTCATGACAGCCAGGTGGATTTGCTCAAACTTCTCACCTGTGGTATTGCTCATTACTCTGACCAGAGCACTGACCAGGAAAATTTACAGGAACCAGAACACGATCTCGATGCCGAGGAAGTAACTCAATTTTTTATCAACTCGGGTATTAAAACAAAGACCATGGCCAAACTCTTGGCTGCTCAAGGTGAACATAGCCAGGCCATCGCCATTTGTGACGAGCTCCTTGCTCAAGCTAACCAGGCTGAGGATATCAAGGATCTGCAAATTTTACGAGAACAATCTTTACATATTGTCCAAGCCCAAGAAGTTTCCCAGACAGAAAAAACAACAAAACTCTATCATGTATTAAATGACTTGGCCACACGTCTGGAAAATCGTTCCAAGGAACAGCCAGTCTCTACCTCTTCACATACCAACTAAAAACCTTGGCATAATTTATGAAAAAACTTGTACTCTTCAGCCTTATTTTTGCTTTTATGGGATGTCGTCCTATAACCATTACTCAGCGATACTATCAGGAATATGTCAGCCCCAAGCCCAGTATAAGTTATGAAGAGATTGATTTTGACAATATTCCTACTGACTTTTTAAATACTTACTATGATATTGACTCCCGATTTGTACGGGTAGCTAACACTATAGACTTGACAGAAAACTTTGAACTTACGCTCCAATCATCCCATCCTGACACACAATGGATAAAAAACTTTGCTTCTTTTGATGCTGATCATATTTTTGTTTCTGGCGATGATGTCATTGGATACGACCCAGTCGTACGTAAGCTCATGGATGAGACTCAAGAGGAGACTTCTTTTTTCAAAGAGGCTGCTGACCGACTCTTTTGGCTGAATATCATCACCAAAGAAGAAGAGAATAAACACTACCTTATTTTTGAAATAGATAAGGATTTCCTCTTGTCCCTGAAAACTTCTGATGCTTTTTCTTTCGTGGTAGATGGACTGCCCCTTGAAAAAAACCATGCCTTTTCTCCTGAAAGACTCCCCAAAATACAAAAAAAGAAACAGTATTCAGGATCCTATCGGGAAGAACAAAAGCGAATATATTGGATTAGAAGTATGGCTGCTGACAACTTGTATTATTTCTTCAACCATCAGAGGTAGTATGCGCCAAGTTACTGTTGTCGAACATCTTTTGCTTCGCCAAAAAGAACGCCCCCTGGCCTCAGGACGATTTACTCGACTACTGAACGAACTCATTTTATCTGCTAAAATTATTGGCCGTGAAGTCTCACGGGCAGGCCTTCTTGATGTTTTGGGAGGCACGGGTGAAGTGAATGTACAGGGAGAAATGGTGCAAAAACTTGATGACTTTGCCAATCGCGTCATTATCCGACGCATGGAAAGAGCTGGAGTGTTGTGCGCCATGGTGTCAGAAGAAAATGCTGATGTCATAGAAATCCCACGACAATTCCCCACAGGAGACTATATCCTGATCTTTGACCCCCTGGATGGATCGGCGAATATAGATGCCAATGTCAGTATTGGAACGATTTTTGGTATTTACAGACGCTCCTCCTTTAATGACGAGAGTGTATCTATTAGTGAAATATTACAAAAAGGATCCAACCAGGTGGCCGCAGGATACATTATCTATGGATCCAGCACCATGTTGGTCTATACCGCTGGCAGTGGAGTCCATGGTTTTACTCTTGATCCCAGTGTTGGAGAATTCTTGCTCTCCCATCCAGACATTAAAATCCCTGAACAAGGAAAAATTTATTCTGTGAATGAAGGCTATGCCTCATATTGGGATACAGCCACTCAAAAAATAGTAGAAACTTTTAGGAATTCTCATGCATCGCATGGGCGTTCTTATAGCTTGCGATACATTGGTTCGTTAGTTTCTGATTTCCATCGCAATCTTATTTACGGTGGTATATTTATGTACCCAGCTGATGCTCGTGATCCCAAAAAGACCACTGGTAAACTGCGTTTAATGTGTGAGGCAGCACCTATGGCCTTTATTGTGGAACAAGCTGGAGGTATGGCCATTGACGGCATCAGGCGTATTTTAGACATTGAGCCAACAGAATTGCACCAACGTGTTCCTCTATTTATTGGTTCCAAGGCTGATGTAGAAACTGTCCAAAAAATGTACTCTGACTTTGCATAACAAAGTACGTACCCCAGCCCTTTACCCAAGCACCTATCCCGCAGGTACAAACTGATTGGTTTTTAGGTGCTTCATATTTTTGTTATAATCATACCCAATTGTTGAAGAGCTATATTTACCTATTACTTTTGCCCACGTATAAAGTCCCATTGAGCATCCTATGATCTGTCTTGGTATCGAGACGTCGTGTGACGAAACTTCTGTTGCTGTTTGGTCACAGGAAAACTTACTTAAAGAAATTACCCATACCCAAATTTCCATGCACTCTGTCTTTGGTGGAGTGGTTCCAGAGCTTGCATCGCGGGAACATCTACGAAAATTGGATACACTGGTATCTTTGCTCCAAAAAGAATTAGGAAGCGACCTGTTTTCGCGTCTTGACCTTATTGCTGTAACACGAGGACCAGGTTTGCTGGGAGCCTTGTTAGTGGGAATAGCTTACGCCAAATCATTGGCTCTGGGACTTGAAATACCCATTATTGGAGTAAACCACCTGCATGCCCATTTATTAGCTTGTAATTTCAGTGCACCCATTACCTATCCTGCTTTAGGCGTGCTGGTATCTGGCGGGCATACCCATATTTACCAGATGGATTCTGCCCATTCTTTTATCCTGCTGGGAAAAACTCTAGATGATGCTGCGGGTGAAGCCTTTGATAAAATAGGGAAAATTTTAAATCTTCCCTATCCTGGGGGGAAATACATTGATCTGCTGGGCCAAAGGGGTACGGCAAACTCTAAAATCTTTACCAAACCCTATCTTAATAATGACAATTGTGATTTTAGCTTTAGTGGCTTAAAAACTGCTGTATATAACTTTATACAAAAAAATGAGATCCCTGCGCTTAATTATGAAAACTTGAATCTTGAGGCAGTCCCCCAGCAGGTTAGGGATCTTTGTGCAACGGTCAATGAGGTTATTGTGGAAACTATTGTGGAAAAAACACGCCGAGCTTTGGCCTTATGCCCTAAAACGCGTACCATTTGCTTGGCTGGTGGCGTGGCTGCCAACACCCTGCTCAGACAACGGGTTGACAACTTTGCTCAAACCCGAAATATAAATTTTTTAGCGCCACCCCAAAACTATTGTGGTGATAATGCTGCTATGATAGCTTACACAGGTATTCAACTGGCTCGTTGTAATCAAAGCAGTGCTTTGGACTTTGAGGCTATTCCTCGAGGTCAGCTGTTTCCTGATGATTATATTTCTAAACCTCTTTCTTAAGGAGTAAATAATGGCTCTACAAGTAAATGATGCAAATTTTGAAAACGAAGTTCTTAAAGATAACCTTCCTGTTTTAGTTGACTTCTGGGCTCCCTGGTGTGGTCCTTGCCGAGCCATTGCTCCGGTTATTGAAGAGTTGGCCCAAGAATTTGAAGGAAAAGTTAAAATTCTCAAAATGAATGTTGATGAAAACCCCAGCACTCCAAGCAAATTTGGCATTCGTGCTATTCCAACCTTGATTCTTTTTAAAAATGGCGAAGCTATAGAGCAAGTTACAGGTGCTGTTTCCAAAGCAAGCCTGAAACAAATGCTCACTGACAAGGCTTAGAGCAAAAAAACAGGTAAGGGTGAGCTGTAAATGCCACCCTTTTCTCTCCACCCTTTTGTATTACATGGCACAGGCCCGAGTAATCTTTATATTGAGAAGCCCTATGCGCAAATATTTGTTTCTCCTGGTGTTGGTATTTTTCATGAATGGTTGTGGAATCATTGACCATTATTTTATTACTCCTCCAGAAGACACAGCCCAGGAACTCTTTGAAAATGCTCGGGCCCATATGAATGAAAAGGAATATGATGCGGCCATAAACCAACTCACAGCCCTGAATGATCGCTATCCCTTCAGCCCCTATGCCGTCCAAACTCGGCTTATGCTTGGCGATGCATATTTTCTGGACCAACGCTATGACGAAGCTGTGGATGTATATGATGAATTCTTAAGCCTCCACCCGCGACATGAATCCGTAGACTATGTCCTTTTTCAAATGGGGGTAAGCAAATATAAATCACATAAATCCATTGATCTTCCTCAAAATGAGCTTGCTGAAGCTGTTGAATCTTTCCAGCATATCCTTGATGCGTATCCACAAAGTACCTACCGGGAAGACTCCCTTGCCTATATTGTAAAATGCAGAACGCGAATGGCTGAGCATGAACTGTTTGTTGCCGACTTTTACTTTAAATCCAGTTCCTACAAAGCAGCATGGACCAGATATACCTATGTCGTTGATAATTTTCCAGAGCTTCCAGAGATTGTTGAATACGCTGATACACGAGCAAAAGTTGCATTTTTCCATTATCAGCAAGAAGAAAATACCAACAAAAGACACCCAAGCTTTATCAAAAATCTTTTTCGATGGCTCTAACGCTCTTGGATCTACTCCAATGCCTTAATGACACGATTTCTAGTAATATTAATTGCTTTTAATCCATCCTGGTACTTCCTGTAGGAAACAAACAACAGGCAAAGTCTACAATATCTCCTCACACTGGTGACTTTTTTACGCCTTTACAAGGCCACCCATCTTTATACTCAAGTCGCTTAAAAGCATGGTCTGACAAACCATGGTCATCTAGCGCGTACTGCATATTCTACTCAAAACACCCATTTCCAATCTTGATCCTCACTTCATTCTGTGTGATCAAAAGATGTTGGTCAAAACTTCAGGAGGGACATTATGGGAAAGGTTCAGCAAACCTGGAATACGTTTTTATGGTGGCAAAAATCTCTTATTTACGCTACAATACTCCTTTTTCTTTATACCCTGCTTGGATTTATCCTTGTCCCCCAAATCACTTATTACGTCCTTGAAAAAAAACTTGCCCAAAGCCTGGATCGAAATATCCAGGTGGCAGAGGTGCGCTTTAATCCCTTTACCCTGACTGCACAGATCGCAGGTTTTAGTATTCAAAACAAAGAGGCTAGCACAGAGCTGGCTGGCTTTGATAGCCTTCATGCCCGCTTGGGATTTTCTTCTCTAGTGCGCTTGGCCTTGGTTATATATGATGTGCACCTGGATGCCCCTCGCCTTAATCTGGCGTTAGATAAGGATGGCCAGACCAATATCAAAGACCTGACGACCACAACAGAACAAAAGGATGCTCCAGAATCAGAGCATTCTCCCTTACCACTTATTGTTGAACCTTTGAATATAACCAATGGCACGTTGACCTTTGAAGATCAAAATAGAGGTATTAGCCATATCCTTGATCAGATCAATTTTAGCCTGCCCAAGTTTTCGTCACGACAAAAAGATTGGGAAACATTTATGTCTCCCACCCTTTCTTTTTGTGTCAACGGTGCTCCCCTTCATCTTGAAGGACGAACCATGCCTTTTTCCCATACCCTACGCACAGAGTTTGATTTGCAGGCTGCTCATTTAACGCTGCCTCAATACTGGACCTATGCCATGGCCAGACAAAATCTTCAATTACTACAAGGTGAACTGGATATAGAAAGCCAATTGGTGTTTGAACAACACGAAAACAAACTACCCACTTTTTCTATTCAAGGACAAATCACTGGACAAAATATAAAACTGGTTGATGCCCAGGACCAAGTTCTTTTTCTACCTCAAGTCCAAATGAAAATAGATGATATATCCATTTTAAACCAGCACCTAAAGCTAGGTAGCCTCAACATAGAAGAGCCGTTTATAAAAATTGTACGCCATAAGGACCAAACCCTGAACTGGGCAACGTACTTCACTTCTGAGCTTGAGACTCAAAATGCCACTACCGGTAGTGACCTTACTTTGGACATAGATATTAACGATACAGCTCAGAAAAATATACATAATGAAACCACTACCGAGACAACCAAAGTTATTCTTGACCATAGCCAAGAAAAAGAGGTGGAGTCAGCGTCCAACCCACAGGAACTACCCCTGCGCGTCCAAGCAGACTCCATTCAGATTCATAAAGGACAAATTGTCTTTAACGATGAAAGTACTGGTTTTGAAAAAAATATCCAGCACCTCGATCTTACTATTACTGACTTTGATACCGCACATGAAACTACCAGCAAGATACTTTTGGATATCACAACAGCTGAAACAGAAGAAATTTCCATACATGGAACTTTGAGCCTTGCACCTTTAGCCATCAAGCCCACCATAGAAGTCACTGCCCTGGACTTACCCTCCTATGGTTCATATTTTCAAGATCTTCTTCCTTTGACCTTGGCCAAGGCCAAGGCTGATCTGGTTATGGAGTTATCCTTGGAAGAAAGCCCCACCTCCTTGCAGCTAAATAATGGGAAAATACAAATTTACGATCTCTTGCTTAATGCTCCAGACCAGGCTGGTGAGATTTCCTTGCAGCAAGCCCTCCTGGATGAAATTTCTTTAAACTTAAGTAACAGCACCCTTAGCACAGCGACTTTGACCCTTTCAGGCTTGGAGATGCGTACTGGTGTGGACAAAAAAGGTCAGGCCCAATTATTGACAGCCTTAAAAAACCAGCCCCACTCAACAGATACCCCAACAAATTCTACAGAAAATCACGGCGAAAGTTGGAACGTTAATATTATGGGTCTGGATTTTAGCAATATTGCTCTGCACACTGGTGAAAAAACTACACCAGCACCCATCACAATTTCTTCAGTCCAAACCGGGCAGATTGCAGTAAATACTGGTGACCAATCTGTGCATGTTGGACCTGTGAGCATAAGTCTAAGTACAGATATTGTCCGCAGGCCAAATGGTGAGCTCAATTTGCTCTCCTTGCTCGGAACAGAGCCACAGGAGACATCCACGGCCAAAGTGCAGAACAACGCATCTCCTTGGACTGTGGCTGTGGAAGAAATTGCCTTGGTCCAAAGTGCCCTGAATATAACAGACCAGAGCATAGCCAGTCCTTTGCGCCTTGAAGTTGATAATATCGCCATTACAGCCAAAAATATCTCCACAGATCTCAGCCAGGCGATTCCTCTTGAGGGGTCTTGTCGTGTTGAAAAGACTGGCATTATCCAAACTGCTGGCACACTCACTCCCAAAACCATGGTCGGTCAAGGCACCCTAAAACTCAGTAAAATCCCCCTGCCTCTGGCGACAAATTATATTCGCGATGTGGTGCATGCCCAAATTCAAGGAGGACGGCTTGCTGGCAACCTGACCTGGAATTTGGGAGGCAAACAAGGTGCTCAGCTCGCTGGATCCCTCCAGGTAGATGGACTGCAAATACTAGAAAGCACAAATAAAAAGGAAATTTTCGGACTAAAAACTGTGGATGTTCGTCATCTTGCTTTTGGTTTAACGCCCTTAAGCGTGCGTATTGATCAAATCCACATCGTAGAACCTCGCACCACCATGACCATTGATCCTCAAGGTCAGTCAACTATGAGCCGGATTTTCCCTCCAGCCAAGCCCTCTAAAAAACAACAATCCTCAAGTTCATCCAGCCCCATTGCGGAACTTCGTATTAATTCCGTCAACTTGAAACAAGGCCAAGTGGTTTTCTTAGATGAATCCATTGCTCCTGCCTTTCAAACCACCATCTCTCCACTGGATTTGTCCCTCAACCAGCTGTCCCTGGATCCTCGCAAAGAGAGCAGTCTGATCCTTACAGCAATAATTGATGACTCTGCTTCGCTGCATCTGGAAGGTACCATTGCGCCCTTAAAAACTCCTGTGGAAGTCAATAGTAACGCAACGCTACGCAATCTGGATCTCACGGCCCTATCTCCATACGCGGCGAAATTCATTGCCTATCCCATCACCCAAGGCCAGCTGAACTGGGACGTCCAGGTGCTGGCCAAAGAAAATGCCTTAAACATGGGCAATAAAATAACAGCACAAAAACTTGAACTCGGTGACAAGGTGGAATCGGCCAATGCCATTGACGCACCAGTCAAACTTGGCCTGGCTCTACTGCGTGACGTGTCGGGAAATATTGCCATTAGTCTTCCCATCAAGGGAGATTTAAATGACCCCAAACTCAGTATTGGTGGTATTGTTGTCCAGGCTTTTGTAGGCTTGATCATCAAGGCCGTAGCATCTCCTTTCACCTTGCTGGCTGCCCTTATTCCGGAAGGAAGTCCTCCACTGGACCGATTACAATTTTCGCCAGGGCTGGCCACAGCCACACCTAAAACCCTCACTGCCCTTACAACACTGGCAGATATTCTAGATCAACGTCCTGGTATGAGCATTGTTATCCAAGGTCAGGCCGATCCCAAAATTGACCAGCAAGGTCTGGCTGACCTACAATTTTACCATAAATTGCAGGTGATAAAGTTTGATACCCTGTCACGCAAAGAACGAGATACAACCGTTATTGACCAAATAACAATAGCTGATGAAGAATTTGGAGATATATTATGGGAGGCCTATAAAAAAGAGCCTGTGGACAAAGACAAAAATGCCCTGGGTATGCACCGGGAAGTTTCTCGAGAGATTCAGGAAGAAAAGCTTCGGGAGCGTATTGTTGTTACTGATGCTGACCTGATGCAACTGGCATCTAGCCGTGCTCAATTTGTCCAAAACTATTTGCTGGAACAAGGTGTAGCCTCAGAGCGCCTAATGCTAAACTCAGTACAATCCTCTGCCTGGTCCGGGCTGGCAGAAGTTGTTATAGAAATTCGTACTCAAGAAAACTCTTCCCCTGAACCTTAAAAAGTATGTAACTCAATGTATCATACAGGTGTGCAGGAAAAACAAAACAATATCAGTCACCCATCTGTAGTGCTGAAAAAACATAAAAGCAAAGAGCAGCAATAAAGGCTGAAGCTGGTATGGTCATAATCCAGGCAACTACAAGGTTACCGGCTACACCCCAACGCACGGCTGAAAAGCGTTTGGTAACCCCAACGCCAAAAATGGATGCAGAGGCTACATGGGTCGTGGAGATAGGGGCACCCATCATGGATGCTCCGGTAATGACTAAAGATGCTGAGGTTTCAGCAGCAAAACCATGGGCTGGTTCCAGTTTAAAAATCCCATGTCCCATGGTCTTGATAATTTTCCAGCCTCCTGTTGCTGTGCCCAAAGCCATGGCTAAAGCACAGACAATCTTAACCCAAAAAGGGATATAAATAGTATCAATCCTGTGAAAAAGGAAGAGAGCCAAGGCAATGATGCCCATGGTTTTTTGGGCATCATTCAAGCCATGGCTGGTGGCCATAAAGGCTGATGATAAAATTTGCAGCTTGCTGAACCACCTGTTTAACCGTTGGCGATGAGCTCGCCAAAATATTAGCATAAGGGTCGTCATCACCAGATAGCTTACAGCAAAGCCAACCAACGGAGAAAGGATCAAAGGCAGTACCACTTTCATGACAATGGAGTGACCATTTAAAGAATTCATCCCACCGTGGCACATGGCTGCACCCATAAGCCCACCAATGAGGGCATGAGAGGAAGAGGATGGCAGTCCAAAGTACCAGGTTATAAGATTCCAGACAATAGCCCCACACAGGGCAGCCAAAACTAAAATCTGACTGCCCATGACCATGTCCGTATTGACAATACCTGCCCCCAAGGTTCGAGCAACTTTCTCCCCAAGCAAAGCACCGACAAAATTCAAAATTGCGGCCATGATCACTGCGGCCTTGGGAGACATGACCCTGGTTGAAACCACTGTCGCAATAGCATTGGCGCAATCATGGGCACCATTGGTAAAATCAAAAATCAGGGCAACAACAATAATGATGATCAGCAGCAGTGGAATCTCAAGCATTCTTTAGCACCACATGCTCAATAACATCGGCCAAATCGTCAATGCGCACAAAGGCCATCTCAAAACGGTCATAAACTTGGGTCCAGCGCATAATGTCAATAATCTCACGAGTATTTGTCGGCAACTCATCATGCAGTTCCGCAAGGCCCGTGGAAAAAAGCATCTCACATTCTATTTTAAGCTCCTTGATGGTATTAATACTTTTATCCACCTGTTTTTTACCTTCCAAAGAGCAAAGCATCTCTCCGGTGAGCCTGGCCATGGCCAAAATTTTATGAGCCATTTTACGGGCAGGAAAACGAATACTGTCAAAACCATATAGGTGCATACGCGAGGCAATGGATTTGATTAAATTGATGGAATCTTCCTGAATCACGTTTAAAGCATAAATATCTTCGCGATCAATGGGAGTAATAAAGGCCTGGGAAAGAAGGCGGGCAATTTCACGGCTCAACTTGTCAGCGTCAGCCTCAATAAGGGTTACTGTTTTACAGGCCGCGGCAACACAAGAACAATCATTGACAATGTGCGTCAATTGCCGAGCACTCTCATTGAGAATACTATTTTGCGTATTGAGCAAGTCGTAAAAAGGAATAGCCTTGGGTAAAAAAGATAAAGCCATGGGCTTGTACTCCAATGTTATAATTCAGTCTCAAAAGTTTTCTGTCTGTGGATAGCTTGGGTTAGTCCAAAGGGTAATAAGTCTACAATAGACAGCTTCATAATTCCTGGTCAGTATTAGTGCAATACTTTAGAATCTCTTTTTGGAAAAAAATATACCCTGCTAAAAAAGTGCATGGGGCACACCCTGGATGGTATGCAGAGTAATGGGAATGGCATAAACTTGGGAAAGGGATTCAGCAGACACGTCTTGGGAAGGGCCGAAAAAAAATTGCCGCCCCTGATGCAAAAGCAGGGTTTTTTGCGCATAACGCATGGCATAGCTTAAATGATGGAGCACAAGCAGGGTACACATTTTTCTCTTTGTAGTCATCCGGACCACACAATCAAGAATTTCAATCTGATTACGAATATCCAGATGATTAATGGGCTCATCCAAAATAAGTACGGGTGTTTCTTGGACCAAAGCCCGGGCAATGAGTACTTTTTGCATTTCTCCACCACTAAGGCGGGTCACACAAACCTGAGCCATGGATTTCATGCCCAACTCATCTAAAATTTCTACCACCTTAAAACGATCTTTGGCTCCTGGCAGCCAATGCATATGCGGCCTACGCCCCAACAAAACTGCGTCAAACACAGAAGAAGGCACCGGACTGGTAATTTGCGGTAAATAGGCAATATGCCTGGCCCGGGTAACACGATTCATGGTGGTCAGAGAACGACCAGCCAAGGTCATAGTCTGACTGTGGGCCTGTTCCAGGCCAGTGATAGATTTGGCCAAAGTACTTTTACCCGCTCCATTGGGACCAATTATGGCCAGTACTTCTCCAGGCTGCACTTGCAAAGAAATATCATCCAAAATCACCCGACCACTTCGGGCAGTAAAACTCAAATGCTGAACATCAAGCATTGTGGGCCGCTCCTCGAAAGAGCAAAAACAAAAATACAGGAACCCCGGTAAAAGCACAGATTATGCCAATGGGCAGCAAGGTGGGGTACAGCAGACTTTGGGCCACCAAGTCTGCGGCCAAAAGAAAAAATGCGCCAAATAATGCAGCTGAACCCAATAAAAAAAAGTGCCCGCAATGGGGAAAAAGAAGACGAATCATGTGGGGAGAGACCAGACCGACAAAGCCAATAACACCATAAAAGGCTGTGGCAATGGCAGACATAAGGGATGCAGCAAGAAGCGAGGCGCAACGTAATTGGATAACAGAAACGCCCAAAGCTCGGGCCTGGGCATCACCCCAACGTAGGGCATCATAGTCCAAACTGTGCCTTAGAGCATAGGCTAGCCCCACAAGCATGACACAACCCACCATTATGGCTTCGTGCCAACTGCCTTTGCTTAAATCACCAAAGGTCCAGTACACTGTGGCTGCAATTTGATGATCTGAGGCAAAATATTGCAAGGACATGGTCGCAGCTCCAAATAACGAGGACAGAGCCACACCAGCTAAAATAAGCCCTTGGGGAGTCATACCCCGCACCAAAGAAAAAGCTAAAATAAGTAAGGCTGCACTCAGTGCGCCCGCAAAAGCACCCAGAGCCACAATACTGATACCGATCATTCCAGCTGTAGAGGCCACAACAATCATGGAGAAACTGGCCCCAAAGGCAGCACCCTGGGACAGGCCCAAAGTAAAAGAAGAAGCCAGGGGATTATTTAAGACATTTTGTAAGATCACACCACTTACAGCCAAAGCCGCACCTACAGCCAACGCTGCCACAACCTTGGGCAACCGAAGATGGACAACAAAATAGCGGAGGTTTTCATCCCCGGTGCTGGAAAAAAGGGCATGAAAAATATCAGACCAGCTTCGACTCACAGCACCAAACTTCATGCCCACAAAAGCCAGAAGCACAATACCCAGCCCTAGGGACAAAAGAAAGAGCAAGGGAGTTGATAAGCCAAGGGTGCAGGTTGCCGGAGACCGTGTTGGTTGAGAACACATCAGCCTATTCAATCCTTATCCAGGAATAAGGGGCCCAGAGGTCCCACCAGACGCACAAAATCCTCATATTGTGGAGCACCATTAAACAACATAAAAATCTCGTCAGCCATGGCCACTGGATCCATATCTGGGTATTTTTCTGGATAAGCTGTCTTGGCCATAAAAAAGGCGTTAATGTAAAGTATTTCTGGATTATTCCAATACGAAGTATGCGGTAAAAGCACCCAGGCATTCTTGTTTTGTATGGCTTGCAGACGCTGATAATACTTGGGATTGATGCGTGCATCTTCAACAATAAGGGGTAACCCATTAGCATCTATAAATATAAGCGGCGGATTAGCCTGGAGTAAAAACTCCTTGTTAATAAAATGGTGCCCTTGGCGGCCCGTACTATCCGCCACATTGCCCACACCAGCCATGATCATGGGAAAAAAATTTCCACTGGTACTTTTCAGGTCCTGATTGCCCCGATAAGACAGGCCCCCTACATAGGCCATAGCTTGATCAGCTGGGTCTGGGCGATAGGTTAATTTCTTGGGCAAGGCCTTGATACCCGCTATCAGTTCCTCGGCCCGCTGGGTACAACCCAAGACGTCGCCTGTGAGTAAAATAGATGCAAAAAAGATCTCTTCGTCAAAAGCAGGTTGTCCCTGGCTGACAACCACAACTGGAGCCCGCAGTTTACGCTGGAAATTATCAGCCTCAGCAGGGTCAACTGATACCAAAAACACCACGTCTGGCTTAAGCTCTATGATGCGTTCAAAATTGGGAATGCGCACTGCCCCACCTTTGCACACCACAGGCAGGTCAGCCACCAGCTTTTTATTAAGCATAATATAGGGCTTGGACAGCTCGTCTTTTTCCAGATCCTCAACACCCACAACACGGTCCTGAGCCCCCATATAGGTAACAAAGGCCATGCTGCTGCCCAGGGCCAAGATCCGCTGGACCTTGTGCACTGGTGGAACTTCCACTGTGCGCCCCATGGCATCTCTGATGATTCGACCGTCATCGGCCCCGGCCCCTGTGCCCAACAAAATTGCCCATAATAACAAAACTATTTTTTTTGCCATACAATCATCTCAACCGAATAGTCCGTACGTTCTATATACTGTCCCTGATCATCTCGAAAGGCCTCAATATGCTCTCGCACCAGCTCTTCATCAGGTTCCACCTCATAACTACGTAAGGTGGTCAAACAGGAATCCAAGAGCTTTTCCTGGCTATGGGGTACCACCCATTGGTCTGTGACTGGCAAAGCCTTATAAGCAAAACCGCGTCGTTCCAGCCAATGACGCATGGTTTGAGCATTGTTAAATACCCTGGGGGTCAAATGATAATGAGTAAAAAGACCAGCCAAAACATCTGAACGCATACTGTCTGAAAAGCCCATAAACACAACCCAATTATGGGCAAAGGTCATGAGCTTGTCCGAACTTTCATCATTGTCAATAGCCGGGGTCATGGATGCAAAAACTACATCAAAAGTTTGTTCCAAGGAAAAATCATCCCAGGAGCTATGCACACAGGTGATATTGTGGATATGTTGTTGCCTGGCATCTTCTTCTAAAATACGCAGCATTTCATCGGAAATATCTACAGCCACCACTGAAGCTGCGGCACGGGCCAAACGAATGGTGTACATACCGCTACCAGAGCCCACATCTAAAATATCCTTACCTCGAAAATCCACACCATTGTCTGTGGCCAGACGTAACATTCTGGCTTCGTAATTCGCATCGCCTTCTTCAAAGCGGGGAAAGGTACGTGCTTTGGCATTCCAAAACTCTCGGCCCTTGGGACCGCCTTGCTTTTTTTCTAATACACACATGTCCATGACACTCCTATCAAGAACAAACACCAAATAGTGTTACAATTAATTATAGCCCCAAAGATTGCTCATCAATGCATCAATCCAGGATGTTGCCCAAAATATCCCTGATTGCTGGCGTCCATCCTCTCTGGTCAATGGTACTTATTTGCTCCGACCTAGAACACCCATTTACAACTCACTCCTGCATTAAAGCCCATAGCTGGGTATCCCCAGGATTCTTCATAATGGGCTCCGGTAATATTATCAGCGTAGGCCTCAAAAGATAAATGTTCATTAAATTTGTAGCCCAGGCTTGTTCCCAAGGTAACGTAGTCATGTAAAGTTCCTTGAGAGAGATTTACAGTGTTAATATAGTATTTGCGCTCACCCACGTAGGTCAGGTTGGCATCCAGGTTCCACTCAGGGTTGATCTGCCAGGAAAAGCCAAGGGTTCCTTTCCAATTGGGGATATACTCCAGGTTCTTCATCTCGTTATTGGGATCGGAAGGGTCGTTTTTCTTTTTATTGTCTTGCCAGGTAGCTGTACCCTGGACCTTCAAGTTCTCCATTAGGTTATAACTCGCTCCTAAAGTCAGACCATAAATTTCCGCATCCACATTATACGCTGACCAAGCTTGGTAGCTCGGTCCGCGACTCACATAAACGGGTTTATGAACAATATAATCATCAATATTGTAATAAAATCCAGACACTTTAACAAACCCCTTGTCTGGGAAACGCCATTGGTAGGCCAAATCCAACCCTTTGGCTGTTTCTGGCTTCATTTCCTTGCCTATCAAATAGGGCACGTTAATGGTGTTGTCATTGGAAGAGGCCTGAGAGGCCCAATAGAGTTCAGGCATGGAAGGAGTACGGTAATTTTGATAAGCAGCAATGGAGGCGGAGTGATTCTCAGCAAAATCCCAGGTCAATGTCGCCTTGGGCGATAAGGCTTGACCACTATATTTTCGATCCTGATCATCAGGGCGATAGCTATAGCTGTCAAAACGCAGGCCAAAATCCAGAGTCAGGGTATCAGTCCAAGAAAAGGTATCCCCAATAAAAGCACCCCAAATGGTGGCCCCATTATTGGCATCAGTGGAATCCATGCGCCCTGTCCATCCATTGGATCCATGTTTGTTGTAATTTTCATCGACCATTTTGACATCAGTCTTGCCCGAGCGCAGCTTCTTATATTCTACCCCGGCTATGAAAGAATGATCCTCAAGATCCAGTCCTGTTTTTATTTTGTAACCATAGGACCTATCCACCACAATATCTCGGTCCAAAACCATATCCCCATCCCTGGTCAAGGAAGGATTAAACGTATCCGGAGGCGGGTTCATCGCCTGTAATTGTAAACGGGCATCCACATCAGCATAATTCTTTTCCCGCCTGCTTTCATAATTTTGAAAAGCCATGACTTCAAAATACGCGTTATCAAAAACTTCCTGAAAATAGGTGATATCCAGCAGATGTCGAGTCTTGACCCAATGGGCATCATCACCAATAACATTCATGGATGGACCAGGAGCACCACCGGCAAAATACTCGCCGCTGGCCACTGGATACTTACTGTCAATAGCTGTGTTAAAGCCGGTCACATGTGGATTAGAGTCTGTAGTGGGATTTCCATCAGCACGGTTACTGCGAATGAGGCCACGTTCTGTCAGGCTAAAATTATAGCCCAGCGTCAATTCTCCATGCCAGGGTAAATCAAGGTAGACTTTGGGATTAAAATGAAAGGAATCATAATCATTGTTACGCAAAAAAGCATCTGCATGTTGTTGGCTGATACCTAGACTAATGCCCAACGCATTAAATTTTTGAGAATAGGAACCCCGGATATTATAAAAATCCCAAGGGTCATCCCAGCCACCTACCGTACCGTACAAGCTCATATACGGATCTTCAGTGGGACGTCTGGTATAGGCATTAATGACTCCACCTAAAGCACTATTTCCGTATTCAATGGAGCTACCACCCTTAATAACTTCAATGCGCTCAATATTATCCAGGGGAATAGTGCCAAAATCGATATAATTACCACCCACAGTACCTGTGGATACAATATTACGATTATCCAAATTGAGCATGACCCGCTTGGACTCAAAGCCACGAATGGAGATAATATCACTGCTGTCTCCAAAGGCAGCTTTACGCTTAAAGGAAATTTCTGGATCACGAACCAAAAAGTCCGCCACATTATTGCTGCGATTTTTCTCCACGACAATGGCTGAGGTGCGGTCTAGCTGCTCTTCATCCATTGCACCCGTCACAGTCAAAGCATCAAGCATAAACACATCGTGCATCAGGTTCTCGCTACCTGCAGCCCAAAGCCATACAGGATAAAGTAGAACAACAAAACAGACCCCAGCAAAAATACGCATGCGCCCCCCTTACTTTAATTCCTCGTACACCTTGTCCAAACATACAATCCTGGACAATACCTTTAACCATGTATTACGAAAAAATCAGATCAGTTTTACACTTATGTTATCATTAAATAGCATTAATGCGAAATTCGTATACACCTAAAAAAAATAGGTCAACACTTTTCACATACTTCTCAAAATCATCGCAAAGATGACATGAAAAAAGACGATTTGTGATAATCTGTTTTTAGCCCAAATAGATGAGGAAAAGACAAAGAGGGAAGGTTTAAAGGTATATCGCCCAGGGTCCAATCTGGAGAAAAAAAGTATGAGGCAGAGCTTAAGAAATGCCTTGCAGTATAATTTTATGGTTCAGTCGAAAACTACGTTACCGGGTAGAAATGCGTTGTAACTCTTGCTCAAGAAAATGTTGGAAACGCTGCTCAGCAAATGTGCTCGCTTTAGAAGCGTCAGCGGTAGCCACTGTAGTTAGAGATTTAAAAAATTCCATACACAGAGCGCGGTCTGACCTGCTCCAGGTATCACTTAAGCCAAGCTTGCTTCGAGGTTCCACAGCCATAATAGGGACCACGTCCTGATCGCGGACAGCATGCGACCAGTGAATAACATGCCAGTATTGCAGTAAAAAACGGTCCAGAAGGACGAAGAACCATTGTGGGCTTGCAATAGGTCCTACCTGAATTTGGCGTTTGCCCACACCTAAACCCAAAATACGGGTGCGGACTAATTCTTCACCCTTGAAAAAAGCTCCCAAACCCGCAGCAGCACCACCTAATACTGTAAAAAGACCCAGGCCATGACCCAAGGTGGCCACATCTACAGCAGCCCCAGCTGCTGCTCCTGCTGCCGCCGCAGCTGTGGTTAATTTGCGTTTGCTCAGCCCAAAAACTGTCCAGGTAGCTTGAGAAAAAAGATCCTGGCGGAGTACTGATTGATCAGGAAGAACAAAACCACGTCGATCATGGCGAAACAAGTCACACACCTGATCGTGCAAACGAGTTTCTGCTTTTCGAATCCGATCTTCCAGACGGCTGGTAAGTTTTGTCTCCACCTCTTCCTGGTCTGCATCTTCCCCCACATCTTGAACTTCGGACATGGCCAACACCTGAGACAAAAAATTACACACCAGGCTGGTGCACTCCACATTTCTTTGCTTCCAGTTTTGAACAAAGGCATCAATAACACGGTCCAGAGCTTGTTCCCAATCCTGGTCTAAAACGCGTAAACTTTCCAAAAGACGCAATCGTTCGGCAAAAGTAGCACTCAAGGCATTAAATACACGCACCATATGAAAGTGCTTGCGCAATTCACTTTTCCACTCCTCAAGAAAACTTTCTTCACCTGTTTTGCAATTTAAAATGGCCATGCGTGGCCGGCCCGTAATACGTAAAATTTCCATTTCCGCCTTATCTATACGGCGTAACGGCCGGGAAGCATCCAGGACATAAATAATACCAGCCCCCTTGGTCAAAGGACCAAGCAGTTCCCCTTCATGGGCCAGACCTGGATCATTTTTACATTCCTCTAAAAACCTGGGGATGGCTTCAGATTCTGGGCCCTGATATTTGCGCAACCAGCCCAAGGTTTGCACTGGATTTTGAAATCCTGGGGTGTCTGTAAAAATAATAATCGGCTGACCATCAACACAAATGGGATATTGTCTGGCTACAGTTGTTTCCCCTGGAGTGGGGCTAATGCGAATGCGATCATTTTCCACCAAAGTCGACACCACAGACGACTTACCTTCATTGGGGTGACCCACAACTGCAAAATGAGGTATCATGTTCATGGCTTTTCCATAGTTGCTATGGTCAAAATATCCACTCGAAGAGGTGCAAGCCTGTCCAAAGCCTGACGCCAAACCCTTTCCTCTATGTCAGATGGTGGAGTCAACCATTGTCCTGATTGTGGGCGGCCCACAAGAATCACAAAAAGACTACAGGTACCCTTTTGGTTATTCCCCCAATGAGCCAGAGCAGCCAAGGCCTCTCGAATAGGTGGCTGCCAGGCCTCAATTAAAAAAGCATAGCGCTCATGCCCACCTATCCAGTCCTGCTTCTTGTAGTCACGCAATGTATTTTCCAAATTTTTTTCTTCAAGTTCAGCCGTAACCACTGCTCCCAGTGGATAGCCACTAACCTGTTGAACCAGATTGTCTAAACAAGACTTAAGGATACAGTCCTCAAGTTCAGGAGGAAGGACCAACACACAGCCCAAAGGCTCAAGGGACTGCTCAAACCCTTGGTTCTTTTTTGCTACAGAGCAAGTTTGAAGACTGTGCACCGGCAAAGGTGAACTCTGGGGTTCGCCCTGGCCAACATGATCTATCAAAGGTGCCTGCATTCGGTCTGTAATCCTTAATTCATCTGGATGGACAAAAGTTTTTTCCAAGTGAAGCAAACCTTTTTTCGTAGCAAGCACAAGTAGGCCACGAGGAACCAGGGCATAAAAAAAGAGGCATAGGCTTAAAAATGGCCACCAAGCAACGAGATCACTGCTCACCAAGCCGGTTATCCCTTCTTTTAAAATAATACGACTCCCTGCAATATGCTCAGGACTGGGTACCAATTCCCAGGATGTTGGCAGCCAGGACCAGGGCCAAGAAAGCACAGCAACTACCCGTTCCATACCCTGCACTCCAGAGGTCAAGGTGGACTGCCAGCCAAAGGCTAAATCTGTGACTGCCACACTGCCAAGCATACCAAGCAAAGATCCTGCCGCCAGGCTGATAGCAGCTATGTGCATTAACATCACGACTTCCCAAGCCAAAAAAGATGTGTAACGGCCCATAACCAACATGGAACGTAGAAATTCGCCTTGGGGTATCCAGCGAGCCCCCAGTCGAAGTAACGAAAGAATAGGTAGGAAAATCCAGGGGAAAGCTATCTTTTTGTGCATAAAACAACGGAGCATCAAAAAAATAGCGGCTAAAAAACTTAATGCAAACTGCGGAAAAACTGCGACCAATAAAAATACCGACACATTGACAGGATGAAGTCCAAAATACTGCAACAACCCACGCACCAAAGAAAAGCCAGCCATAAAACCAAAAAAAAGAACCAGCCATAACAGCAACTTTTTCACCCTGGACCACAACAATGATGGGCTCGAAGCCAAAGCCGCCTGGCGCTGAGCGTTTAACCAAAAGTGAAAATATTGCCCTGGGGATAAACCGTGCTTTTGGGCTTCAAGGCCCAAGGCACGGTCCCTGGACTGGATTGCACCCAAGTCCAAAGCACGGTCTTTTTCTAAAAACCACTCCAGATCCAAATAATCTCCAAGACGGCTAGTTCTGCTCATGGGCATGAATGATATCACCTGTGTCTATTGTTGGCAAAAACAACAAGGTCCCCATTGCTGGCCGCAAACATACTGTTTCTGCCCAAACAAGGTCTCCCAACTCTGCACAACATAGGAAAGTGAGTATAAATTTCTGGTTCAACGTTGATACTACCAATAAAACATGATGCACACTCTGTTTTGGACTCCCATTTGAGCCAATAAGCAACACCTTGGAAAGATCATAAAATGACTACCCCCAGATTGCCAATAGAACTTAAGTTGCGTATAAATTATAAAAATAACCAAAATTTTCTACTTATGACCACTAATTCTTGCTCACCACTCCAACAACCTACCAGCCAGACTGGAATACAAAGTAGGAAAGAGGAGTTTCTTCAGAAACAGGCTAAATTAGATACTGTTCGAGAAACGTTATTGGCTATTTTTGATGCTGTAACCACAACAGAAGACTTGGATGAATTATTTCGTATAATTCATCAAGAACTGGGCAGGATTTTTGACGTTACCAATTTCTATATTGCCTTCTATGACCAAGCTACGGATATTGCCCATTTCCCCTATTGTGTTGACGAAAGAGATGGACAAATTGATGTGCGCCACAATGTCAGCCAAGCACCTTCGTTAACAGCTGAGGTCATTCGCCAAAAACGCCCTCTCTGTTTTACGAAAAAAGAATTTTTAGCCCGAGCAACTGATCCTTATTATGGACAGCTCATGGGTACTGCTCCTGAGATCTGGATTGGTGCCCCCTTGCGTGTGGCTGGAAAGGTCACAGGAGTTCTGGCGGTCCAAAGTTATACTGACCCCAATGCTTTCACTGAACGGGATATGGAGGTGCTGGACTCTGTCTCCTACCCAGTAGCCCTGGCCATAGACCGTAAACAAAATCTGGATGCTCTGCATAAAAAAGACAAACAATACCGAGAGCTTATTAATAATATCCCGAGTATTATCTTTGCTACCTCACCAACGGGCCAATTGGAACTCATCAGTCCTGCGTTTACCAGGATTACCGGCTACGCAGAAAAAGATTTTCTTGGACATCCCTGGCATGATTGGCCTGATGCCCAGCAATACCCCAAACTCGGAGCCTGGATTCTTCCACCATCTTCTGGAACAACCAAATCCCTGGGCTCGCTTATCCACCCCCAAGATCAAGGATATGTTCTGGGTGCCATTGAGGAAGCCTTTCAAAACTCCCACACCTATACCATAGATTACCGAATTATTCTGGCTGATGGACGCATCCACTTTGTCACAGAAGAAGGGCTATTTATTGCCGATGGAAATGGGTATCGGGTGGAAGCCATGATTCATGATACCCACGACCAAAGGCTGGCTGAAGAAATTAATCAGGTTCTCTTTGAAATATCCAACGCAGTGAACACCGTCCCCAGCCTGGACAAACTTTATCAAACTATTCATCTGGAACTTGGACGAGTCATTGATGCCACGAATTTTTATATTGCTCTGCATGACCACCAACGCGACCTCATTGAATTTCCATATCATCACGACGCAGACCCCATTCAAATTAAGCAGATCGCTCACGCTTCCCAATCCAAAGGATTTACTGCTCAGGTTATCTTCAGTGGCAAGGCTATTTTAGCTCAACATGAAGAAATCTTAGCCCGACATGCAAAACACAACCAAGAACACTCACTTGGCACACCTGCCCAAATCTGGCTGGGTGTACCGCTGAAAATAAAAGATGAGGTCATCGGTGCTGTTGTTTGTCAAAGCTACACTAACCCTCATTGCTATTCACAAAAAGACGTACAAATTTTAACCAGTGTTTCCGATCAGGTAGCCATTGCCATTGAACGGCGTCGTTCTTACGAAGCTCTACGCAAAAGCGAGGAACAAGTCCGCATTCTTTCCCTACAAACAGAACAATTCAGCCTGGCAGCAGCCACGCTTTTGGATAAAAAAAATCTCCAGGAAATTTTGGATAGTTTTTGTACGTCCATCTCCGAATATTCGGATTTTAGCCGAGTCATAATTTCTTTTTTTAAACCCGAGCATCCCTTTCGTGACATCGTGGCTTCCGATGGATTTGCCACCGCTGATCTGAAAAAAATACTAAAGATCCCTTCACCACCCGATCGTTTTATAAAAATTTTCAAGGTTGGGACCCAATTAAGTCGCCTGACCTATTATGTACCCCATACGGCTGTGGATGTCTTTGACGGAGGATTTATTGCTACACCCAACCAATCACCATTGACTGAAGATGACTGGCATCCCCATGATAATGTTTTTGTGCGCATGAATGATTCCACAGGCAAACTGATCGGTGTCATCTCTGTGGATGCACCCAAATCCGGGAAAAAACCATCCGCAGAAACCATTCGTCCTTTGGAAGTGTTTTCCAGTCTCATTTCCCAGATCATTCTCCACAAAAAAGTACTGGACGAACTGGCCATTGCCAAGGCTGAAGCGGAACAGGCGGTGCAGGCCAAAAGCCAATTTTTAGCCAATATGAGTCATGAAATCCGCACTCCATTAAATGCTATTATTGGTTTGACGGATTTGGTTCTGGACTCCCCCTTAATTCCCCATCAGGCAGATTCTTTAAAAAAAATTCAGATTTCTGGTAAAAATTTGCTGAGTATCATCAATGATATCCTTGATTTTTCTAAAATTGAGGCAGACAGACTCAGCCTCACCCCTGTGCATATTCCAGTTCGGGAAATTATTGCAGATATCTTTGATCTCATGACTCCTCTAGCCAGCAGTAAAAATATTGAGCTCATCTTTCATCCACGATCTCATCTCCCAGAAAAACTTTTTGCTGACCCCATACGCTTGCATCAAGTCCTGGTTAACCTTGTCAGCAATGCCATAAAATTTACAGATAAAGGCCATGTTATTCTCTCTTTGGAAATGATCTCAGATGCTTTAGATACCAGCGCACAATTTCAAATTACCGACACAGGCATTGGCATACCAGAAAATATACAGCACAATCTTTTCCACCCCTTTTCCCAAGCAGATAGCTCCACAACTCGTCGCTATGGCGGAACAGGCCTGGGTCTGGCTATTTCCAAGCAATTGGTCACTCTCATGGGCGGTTTAATTTGGGTCAAGAGCACTGTGGATCAGGGCAGTACTTTTGGCTTTACCCTTCCGGGCCAAAGACCTTTGGATTTTCCCACCACAGTGCAGCAAAATATCCCCAAAGTACTAATTGTGGATGATAACCCAGCGACCTTACGTGCTCTCCAGGATATGCTGGGATTCATGGATGTTGAAGTCGTTATTGCCCAGTCTCTGGATCAGTCCCAAACACATTTAACCCGGTGCAATAGCCGATACCACTCCATTTTGATCAAGGACAGCATCTTTACCGAGTTCGGATCAGACTTTATTATAAATCTGTATGATCAATCCAAATGTCCACCTCCGGAAATAATTCTTTTGGGAACACCAGGGGCTTTACACTCCCATATTGCAACACAAGTACGAGCAGTGCTGGTCAAACCTGTATTTCCGCACCAGATACGACGTGCTTTGATCGGGCTTCCACCCAATTCGTATCAGCCACACCCAGTAACAACTCCTGATGATCCTTACAAAGACATAAGCTTGATCAATACTGCTATTTTAATTGTAGAGGATAATCCCATTAATCAGGAAGTCGCCAGTCGAATTCTTTCCAAAGCCGGAGCGCACGTGCATGTTGCTGAAGACGGCATAGAAGCCATCAATATTTTAAAGCAGAAAAACTTTGATCTCATTCTCATGGACTTGCAAATGCCAAGAATGGATGGATATACTACGTGCATGGAAATACGAAACAAATTGAAATTATCCTTACCTATCATTGCAATGACTGCTCATGCCTTGGACCAAGACCGCAAAAAATCGCTGAAATGTGGTATGAATGATTTTTTATCCAAGCCTGTACATGCTCAAACGCTTTTACAAACTGTTGGCAATCTGATTTATGAAAAGTCCAATACACCACTCCCCCAATTGACGGAAGATAACAGCCAGTGTCTTGACCAAAAAAATGCTCTAAAACGACTGGACAATGATCAAGATGCCTATGCCAGCTTGCTCCATTTGTTTTGGAATAGATACAAAGATGTGACGGATATTATCAATGCAATCAATATGCAAAAAAATACAGATGCCTCCAGACTTCTCCATGCCTTACGCGGGGCTGCTGCAGCTATTGGTGCTCAGCACTTGGTTCAAGCAGCCCAGAACTTGGAAGTTATTTTAAAAAATTCCAATCCTCAAACCATCCCTCAATCCAGAGTAGAAGCATTTCAGGCTGCACACCAAGAATTACTCGACATTCTTGAAACCAGCTGCACAACACCCCAGGCGGACCTCATCACCAATGCAGTGGACCTGGATCGCCTTACTACATTGCTTTGCCCACTTTCCACCTATCTTCAGGCCAACAATTTACGTGCCGAAGATATTGTTGCTGAAATTGAAACTCTATTGCAGGGAACATCCTTGCATAATTGGGTTATTAAATTAAAACACATGACTGACAACCTTGACTATCAATCAGCCATGCAAATGCTACAGCAATTGCGTAAAAAACTACCAGAACTGGAGAGTAACCACCTTGGATCACCTGCCAAGCAATCAGACTATCTTGATTGTTGACGATGAACCCATCAACATCAAGGCCTTGAAGACTGTTCTGGGAGACGAGCATAACCTTGTTTTTGCCACCAATGGGGAAATGGCCCTAAAAATGGCCCAGGCTGACCCTCAACCAGATCTTATTCTCATGGATGTAGTCATGCCCGGACTAGATGGGTATGAAGTGTGTAAGCGTCTTAAGGCGGATACGAAATCCGCGCATATACCTGTGGTTTTTTTAACCGCACACTGGGAGGCTGCAGAAGAAGCCAGAGGGTTGGAGCTTGGGGCTGTGGACTATATCCGTAAACCCTTTAGCCCACCCATTATCCGGGCGCGCATTCGCAATCATTTGGAACTGAAAAAAACCCGGGATATGCTGGAGAATCTGTCAGCCTTGGACGGATTAACCAATATTCCCAATCGACGTAGATTTGATGAGGTGTATGCCCAGGAGTGGAGACGATCCATCAGAAACAAGACCGAGCTTTCTTTACTCTTTATTGATATTGATCATTTCAAAAATTATAATGACCTGTATGGACATCTGGCAGGAGACGATTGCCTCAGAGCAGTAGCCAGATGCCTACAGTCCTCATTAGGTCGTACTGGGGATTTTCTGGCTCGGTTCGGTGGTGAAGAATTTATTATCCTGCTCCCAGACACAGGGCCAAAAGGCTGTCAACACATGGCCGAGACGTTTCGAGCAGCTATTGAAACACTCAATATTGAGCATAAGGCTTCACCTATAACTGATCATGTCACTGTTTCTATTGGAGGAGCTACATGCACAGAGATAGCCCAATGTGATCAAGCCAAACTTTTAAATTTGGCAGACAGACTCTTATATGAAGCTAAAAATGCTGGTCGCAATTGTGTACGCACTGCTATTGCAGACTGACTTCAGAGCTTTGGGCACAAGACTTTCCATGGCAAACCTGTATCCTTGGTTATGGTGATAAGACCCGAGGAAGAATAATATAAAATGTTGTGCCCACGTCCTTGGTGCTGGTAAAATCTAAAACTCCCTGCATGCTATTGACAATATCATGACACACAGACAGGCCCAAACCTGTACCCATGTCTTCTGATTTGGTGGTAAAAAAAGGTGTAAAAATGAGTTGATAATGATCTGGATCAATACCAATTCCATTATCAGCAATAGCAATACGTACCTGATCTTTACCTTCCGGACTACAGGTCACCACCACTTTACCAGGACGTTTATCTATAATTTCCAAAACAGCATGCATAGCATTATTCAATAAATTTAAAAGTACTTGCTGCAATCGACCAGGATCCACATAAACCATAAGCCGTATATCAGGCATGTTCACACGCAAGGTTATGTTACTTACCTCTGCCTGTTTTGCGATCATTGTCAGGACTTCAGGAATAAATTTTGCCAAATCAATATATTGTGCTTCTACTTTTGTAGCCCGACCAAAGCTTAAAATAGAACGCGTGATACGAGCACAACGATCAATTTGTACTTTAATCTGGTTAATGCTGGACAGCATATCATTCATATCGTTTAAAGAAACTGGATCATCTTGCATTTTATTTTGAAATTCCTGAGCCAACATCTCAATATAGGCCTGATCACTTTTTATAATCTGCAAAGGATTGTTGATTTCATGGGCAAACCCGGCCGCCATTTCTCCCAACTCAGCCAATCGGCCGGCACGATATAATTGTTCACGTAGGCTTTCTTGTTCTTCATCGCGCTGGTGAAACAATGTTTGCATAGAATGCGTCAAAAATAATGCTGCCCAAAAAATAAAAAGAACAACAAAGGCAAGGGCCAATCCCAAAGCCCAAAAGGCCAAAGTGGGAATAGATAAGGCTTTGCCTGATGTGCGCAGAATCACAATCCAGTCTGTGTGCTTAAGCGCCTGACTAGCATAGGCCATAGAAGTTTTGGAGTCCCAAAAAGCGTGTCCCAGGCGACCCTGAAAAAGTGACTCAACCAGATCATGGTCGTCCACAAAATCCTGGTCTGCACTAGTCGTAATGACTGCGCCAGTATCACGTGCTAAAAAAATATCTATATGCTCAGTATTCAGGGTAGGTAACTGAGAAAGAACACTTGTCGGGTTCAAGGCCACACGTAAAACATAAGGCTGTTCGTTTACAATCAATCGTTGGGCTATGATAAAATGTGGTACACCCAAAGGACTGGTGATGACGTCACTTATACTTGCGCCTTGGGCCAAAGCTTGGGCAAACCATTGGCCTGGCACAATATGTGATCCAGTAAGAACTTTGGGGCCTGTGTAGCCGTGCACAACCCCCCTTTGATCCAAAAGTGCGACTTCCAGTACTTCATTCTTGCGATTTACTATCTCAAAAAGCATAGCCAGCCCCTGTTTTTCCTCCTTAAGGGACAAAATATCTTCAGCTAAACGCAAATCAGCATAAAAATCTGAAAAATACTGATCCAGGACTTGAGCATGGGTCTTGGATACAAAGTCCAAAGAATCTACGGTATTTTGACGGACATAGGTAGTAAAAAAATATCCACCAACGCCCAAGAGGGAAGTCATGGCCACCAAAGGCACCAGGACAATAATGAGAAAAAAATGGCGTTTAAAGGTTTGTGAGCTGGGATGCTGCATGGCAACTCATCTACGTACACCACTTTGCTCAAAGGCCTGATAAGTGGTTTCCACAATGGAATTTAAAGCTACAGGTTTAAGCAAATAGGTATAAGCACCATAGGCCATACCGCGTAAACCCATCTCCTCTCCACCATGACCAGAAAGAAGAATAACCTGAATTTTAGGCCAAGCGAGCTTGATTTCCCGCAGAGTCTCGATCCCATCCATACCCGGCATGAGCACATCCAATATCACAACATCAATGTGTTCTTTTTTCAGTAAGGATAGTGCACTTAAACCACTGTTAACACCCGTGACATTAAAACCACGACGTTTAAGTCGTTTGACCAAGGTTTCCATAAAATCATGTTCGTCATCCACCACTAAAACCGAAGGTCCGGTATGCACTGGTGCGATATGTCCACTACTATTCTTTTCTGTCATAATTCTTCACCGGTAATAAAATAATAAATTGTGTTCCCTGTCCCTCTTCACTGTCAAAACGAATATTTCCACCAAGCTTATTGATAATGGAGTAGCTAATCGACAAACCTAACCCAGTACCTTCCCCCACTTTTTTGGTGGTGAAAAAGGGATCAAAAAGATGTTTTTGTATTTCTTTGTCTATGCCTGGACCACTATCACGGATGGAAATACTAATCATTTCTTTGTCTTCCTCATACCCTGTTGAGATCTGGATATGTCCATCGCGACCAATGGCATCAATAGCGTTATTAAGAAGGTTCAAAATAACCTGCTGGATTTGGGATGCATCAGACTGAATTGCTGGTATATCAGCCATCAAGTCCCAAACAAGTTCAATATTTCTAAAATGAACTTCATTGTCCAAAAACACAGCTGTTTGTTTCAAAACATCGTTGATATACACATCATTGCAAACTGGCTCCATACGCCTGGCAAAACCAAGCATACGATGTACTACCTGACCAGCCCGTTCCACATGCTGTTCAATTTTGTGTACCGCATCATCAAACTCCTGGAAATTGGGACTGGATTGCACATCTTCTTCTTCCAACAAATCTCGCATCCACCCGGCTTTTTCCCGAATAACAGCCAAAGGATTATTAACCTCATGAGCGACACCAGCCGCCAATTTTCCCAGAGCCGCCATTTTACTGGACTGAACCAGCTCTTCATTGAGTTGCGCCTGAGCCAGGTTGATACGATCTTGCTGGGCGACAATCATACGGGCAATAAGCAAGGTACCAATAATAATAATAAAAATCCCGCCACCAACAACAACCCAGGCCGTGGCTTTGGCTTCAGCTAAAGGTTTTAACTCACCATACATGTTTTCTTCAATAACCAGGAGCCAATCTTTTTGCTCCAGCCAAATGCCACCGACAAACATTTTTTTAGGGCCTGACTCAAACTCCCTAATCTTGGCCCCAGCAAAGGCAGTTCCAAGAAATGGAGCAAACACATCCCGGCTTTTACCACCAAATCTGGGACGAGTTTGCAATTCTCCAGCCCTGTTGACCAGATAGGCATCTCCCTTGTCTCCCAATTGTAGCCAACGCACCAGGGAATCAAAAATATCCGAGTCAATGGTTGCCCGTAAAATCCAATCCTGTCCTTTATCCTGCTTGCCCACTGCAATAATCATATGCGGAAAGCCTCGAAACCCTTCAAATACATCAGAAACATAGACTTTTTTAATCATAACCTGATTAAACCATTCTTCTTTCTTGTAATTGATATCCTTCAAGTTATATGGACCGGAATAGGACACATGACGACCCTGATCGTTGATCAGCCCCAAATCTATAAACGGCCTGGAACTAAACTGCATAGTTGACAAAATGGCATCCAGCTTTTCTTGAGAGCTCAGATCCTCAGTAGAATGGGCATAGATAAGCGTTCGCAACTGGGCCACTTGTTCCCGTAAAAAAAGATCAATACTTTGGCGTTTGTTCTCAGCCAGAGCAACCAGATTAGATTGCACCTTGTTGTGATAGGCGGCTGCAAACATGGAGTACATGGTCACACCCAAAGCAAAAAGTGGAATCAAGGAAAAACCCAGGGCAGTAATAGCTATTTTGGTGCCCAGATCTTTGTAGCCAAAAGTAGACATACACACATCCTCAGGTATAAAAACATACACACGCAAGTAGAGATTATATTTCTTTAAAGGATTTATACCTGAGCAAAACTGAGGGCGCAACCAAGTTTAACAACAATAAATAACAAAAAATGGGAATAAATCTACCCCTACATAGCTCTGAGCTTGTACCACAAAAAAAGCCTAGAACCAATATAAAGTGATCAAAAAAATACAAAAGGAGAATTTATGAGCCAAAATATTGTTCAACAGCAGCGTGAAAACTTTAATTTTGCTTATTCCTTGTTAATGCAATTTATTGATGTGTGCCCAGATGACCTGTGGGGCAAAAAATTTGGAGGCTGGCCAGTTTGGCAGCAAGTCTATCATGCTTTAACTGCCCTGGACTTTTTTGTAGCTGCTCCTGATGCCAAGCCCATTCAAGGTTTTGTGCCTCAAGATGTGGCCAACCTTTCAGTGCAGGGCCAAGAGCCTCTTTCTAAAAATCAACTCAAGGAATTTGCCAGCCTGGCCAAAACTGGTGCTGACAAATATCTGGACTCTCTCACTGACGTTGACCTGACAACCAAAGCACAAGGTGCGTCCATGCGCATGAAAAGAGAAACAACCCACGCAACCATCATGATTTTTTTGACAGGGCACATTCTCTATCACTTGGGAACCCTTGACGCAGCCCTTCGAGAGCAAGGCCTACAAGGTGTTTTCTAAGGCTCACTAGAAATCCACAATCAAGGCCCAGTAAACCCAGATAGACTGCCCGGATTTGCTGGGCCCTGATCGCATAACCCCAAAAATATTTTGCTTGCATCCTCATCACTTCATCCAGATCACTCCCACCTGTCGTCCTGTGACTCCTTCTTGTCGATAAGAAAAAAACTGATCTAAAGACGCAGTACACAGATCTAACGAAAAAATATTACAAGATAAAACACCTGCCTCCATGAGCTGATGACGAGTTAAGCACCACAAATCCATAGTCCGGGTCATAGCATTAAAAAAATTGCTAAAATCTGGGGTCCATTCCTGATGAAAATTGACAAACTCACTTTTTTCCGGGCCAAGACTTGGCCCGCGGACCACCATAATTTCCTCAGGGCCAAGGCCATAGTGGTCACAAAAGCTGCGTACTCCTTGCCCTGGGAAATTGGCCGCATTGCCTCGCCAACCACAATGCAAAGCCCCAACATATTGCCCCTTTCTATCAGTGAACATCAGAGCCTGACAATCAGCTGTTTTTATTACCAATCCATGGTCACAATACCTGGTAAATAATCCATCGCCCTTTAAAATTGGATCCCTAAAAAAATCCTCCTGCAAATCCACAAACACAGTTTGGCCATGCACCTGACGCAATTCTTGCCAGACTGCAAATCCCAGCTGTTCATGCAGACTCTTTCGATTGGTGTACACATTTTGGGGTTCATCACCTACTTCCAAGGACAAGTTGGCACTGGTAAAAGGCCCAGTACTCACTCCCCCGTATCGAGTTGTAAAAACACAATGCACATGACTTAGCTTGGGAAAATGAAAGTCCAGATATTCTATACTCATGACCCAAGCTCCCTATCAGGTACAATAATTTCACCAGGAGTTATAATCATGTCCAGGGGCTGATCCCATGGCTCTTGGGGCAAGTGCTCGACAATTTGAAAGTCATAGGCCAGACCAATTAACGTGGATGTATGCATAAGGCGTGATAAAAAACGATCATAATACCCCCCTCCAAAACCCAGGCGATAACCCTGACGATCAAAAGCTATGGCAGGAACAACAACAATATCCAGTTTCGGATTTTCCTCAGGTACAGTACACATGGGATTGGGCTCTGTAAGACCAAAATGTCCAGGCCCCAACTCTTCTGGTGTACGTACTCTGTGGACATCCATGACACCTGGCTCATGATCTCGACATCGTGGCAAAAATACATGCACACCCTGCCCCCAAAAATGCTCAAGCAAAGGGTAGGTATCTACTTCGCCCTTCGTGGGAAGATATATGAGGATAGACCGAGCCTTCTGCATGAGCTCAAGGCCAAGTAAAAGCTTTCGAATTCGTGCCGAAGCTTCAGCTGCCGTGCTTAATGACTGCTTTTGACGTAGCTGTAAAAAATGCTGTCGTAATTTGCTTTTAGCCTGTGCTTGCATGATCCTGCTCACTTCCCTACCATGTTTAAAAGAAAACATTATAATTCATTTTAAAATAGGTGACAAATGAGTACAACAACAAGATTTTGGATAGCTCTGGGCGACATTCATGATCGCATCGATGCTCTTGAACGCATTGCAAATATGGATCAAGCCGAAGCAGTCCTGTTATCCGGTGACCTGACCAATATCGGTCAACGTAATGACGCTCTTCGTGTTCTGGATGCTTTTAAAAACAAAACAAAGAAAATTTATGCCCAAATTGGAAACATGGATACTGTGGCTGTGGACCGGACACTCACAGAACAGGGGATCAATATCCATGGTCAGGTCGTTGATCTAGGTGGTGGTGTTGGCCTGGCAGCTGTAGGCTATTCCTCACCCACTCCTTTTGGTACACCTTCTGAAGTAAGTGAAGAGCAACTTTGCCAATGGACACACGACGTCCTGGAAAAAGCCAACAGCTTTGCTCGGGTCATTTTAATGATCCACAATCCTCCCCAAGGAGAAACAGTTGATCGTTTGCAGTCCGGAGCCCATGTAGGTAGCCCTGGTGTGCGCAACCTTATTGAACGCTACCAGCCGGATATTGTCATTACCGGTCATATTCACGAAGCAGCAGGACAAGAATACATTGGCCGCTCCCTGGTCCTCAATCCTGGCAGCTTCATGGATGGCGGTTATGTACGCATTGAAGACACAGCCCAAGGTCTTAGAGCAACACTGGAGAGTGTGGCATGATTGTACATCTGGCATCCTGGAATGTGAACGGCTTTCGGGCGGTGCTCGGCAAGGGGTTTATGGATTGGGTAACCCAAACTTCCCCTGACATATTTGGCTTGCAGGAAGTTAAGGCCACAGAAGAACAAGTGGGTGATGATCGCGAAATTCCCGGCTATGCCTGCTATTGGAATGCATCTAAAATTAAAAAAGGATATTCAGGCACAGCCTGTTATACACGCCTTGCACCCCTGGCTGTAAACTATGGCCTGCCCAAGGCTGATTATCAAGGCGAAGGTCGTGTTATTCATTTGGAACTTGAAACTTTTCACTATTTCAACATCTATTTTCCCAATGGACAAATGAGTCAGGAACGACTGGATTTCAAAATGGGTTTTTATGATGCTTTTCTACAGCATGTCCAGGAGTTACGCCAATCCAAACCTATTGTTGTCTGTGGAGATTTCAATACTGCCCATCGGGAAATTGACTTAAAAAATCCTAAAGCCAATGAGGATAGATCCGGTTTTTTACCCATTGAACGGGCTTGGCTGGATACCTTTATTGCTCACGGCTATATCGACACCTTTCGTCTCTGCCATGGTGATGTACCTGATGTCTATTCCTGGTGGACCTACCGCTTTGGAGCCAGAAGTCGCAATGCAGGATGGCGCATAGATTATTTTTTTGTGTCAGAAGAATTACGCCTACAGGTTAAAGATGCCTGGATAGAAACTACTGTTATGGGTTCAGATCATTGCCCTGTCGGCTTAAAGCTGAAAATACCCTAAAAGCCTCTGACCATAGGTTGATTATCGCGCCAAGCTTTCGATATAAAAGGCATATTTTCTCAAATACAAAGGGCTACCTCTTTAAAAGAGGCAGCCCTTTATATTACACAGCACTTAAAAAACTAGCCGCAAGATGTGCAGGAACTACAACCAGATGCCGTTACCTTGAGATTGGACTTGATGTTAAAACCCATATGGGGATGAAATTCCACTGAAACAGGCTGAACCTCATTCATCAAGCCAGTTTCAACCAAAAAGGTGTACCCATCAATTTCATGTACTGCATCGTTATCTTTTTGCTCATCCAGAGCAAGAGCCAAACGTGGCCCACCTCATCCAGCAGCCATGTATACACGAATCGGGGATACGTCCTTACCCGCAAAATGCATGTCAAGCTGCTCTTTGGCAGCCTTGGTCAATTCAAACATGAATTCCTCCTACTATGATATGAAACGATACGTAATTACTGATTATGGCATTGTCAATCGCTACAAAACACATTGGATTTTTCTCAAATTCTCAAGAAAAACGCATAGTACATGACAAAGCTTCAATCATTGTAAACCATCATACCTTAAGACATAGTACTCCTTAACCTGCACACTCCACACTGCCCTGTTGACGTGGGATATCCGCACTCCACACATGGGTGCACGGTGATGTCCTCATCATCCATGGGCATAAAACCTTTTCGACCACGCTTCAAAAAGCCGTCATAAAAATGAATCTTGCGGCCTGGCTGTATATCTTCCAAATCTAACAAAAGATTTTTATACACAGGAAAGCTGGCTTTCGAGCTATAGGGGCATGGAGCATAGCCATAATCAATTCCTGCCAAAAAACACAAGTTGGCTGTTTCAAATTCAGACAGACGAAATAATGGCTTGATCTTTTTCGCAAAGCCTTTTTTAGCAGGCATGACCGGACCCAAATCATGGAGATAATCCATATCCCAACGCATAACATTGGCCAACAATCGGGATGTCTCATCATCAAGATTATGTCCTGTAGCCACAACAGAAAATTGATTCTCCACCGCAAATTTATTGAAGAAATACCGCTTTACTTGCCCACATACAGAACAAATGGGCCGTTTAACTCTTTTTTTCACTTCCTTCATGGACAGGTGTAGATCGGTCATCTGGAGAACGTGCAGAGGAATTTCATACTTGTCACAAAACCTTTCACTATACTGCCTGGCAATGGGTGAAGACTCGGGAATCCCCAAGTCGATATGCAGTCCGCTAATATCATAGCCCAAAATTTTTAGCTGCCATGAAAGGGCCAAAGAATCCTTGCCTCCGGAGATAGCGACCAAGATGCGGTCCGCATGGTCACACATCTGATGTTCTTTAATGGCTCGCTCCACAAGACGCTGGGCAAAAAGAAGATAGCAATCTTTACAAAATGCCGCATTATGACTGGGCAGAGCGACTACAGCTGGTATTTTACAGCGTGTACATTTCATCCTTTCGAACCTACGTCGCGAACAAGTATTTTATCCCCAGGGGCCAAAATCAAATCCGGTGTAAGCAGCTGGCCATCGCGGATGACTAAAACACGGCCTGGCTTACGACCAATACGATTTAATAACTGCAACACTGTTTTTAAACGATCAAAAACCAGAGTTTGATTTTCTGGCTCCAGGCTAACGGTAATGCGATAATCATACCGCTTTTCTTGAGTGCTATGCAAAAAAACCTCTTAACAGAAAAAAAGAGTGGAAGAAATTATAGGTCCATACTTTTAGTTACACACATGCACCAAAAGTATCTCACTGAAACCAAAGATGCTCTTCTATAAAATTTAAGTAACCATGAAGTTTTAGAGCTCTTTCTTTGGTTATTTTGAGCTCACTATAAGCCTGCATCGGCACATACATGGTACCAGAAAAATTTTCATAATAACATCCCAGGAAGGTCAGCTCACTGTCTCGGAACTTTATCCATCGTCTTTGCGATTCTTGCAGCGCCTCTTTACTTTCAGTATCAAGATTAGTCATAAGTATAGTATAAACACGATTAAGTTCCTCATCCCACTTATCAAGAGCAATCTCCATGCACTCAAGTTGTCCGCTAGTGGATGGATCCTTCTCCATACATTGGTCCATCTCCTCGGAAATAAAGTGCGCCAACGACCAAGAGGGGATCACCAACAAAGATAACACAACCAAGATACCGACTTTTTTCTTCATACCACGGCTTCCTCTATGAAAAGATTCAAATGCTTAAATATTGCAACCAAGTACGTGTACTTAAAAAATATTATGTATAGGGGGAACGCTGTTTCCTTTCATCGCCATTAATATTGTACGCTTTAAGCTTACGATATAAATACGTTCGCTCCAGACCTATACTTTCGGCCAAGCGTGATATGTTCCCGCCCACTCGCTCCAAATGAGCCCGCAAAAAGATTTCCTCAAAACGACTGCGTGCTTCCTTAAAATCAGCAATATCATCAATAAGAGCCTGGTGGTTGTCCTGCCGAACCTGGACAACTTTATATTCTGGCGGAAGCATAGCTGCGGTGACTACTTTCCCAGGATAAAGAATATAAAGGCGTTCCACAAAATTTTTTAGCTCCCGGATATTCCCTGGCCAAGAATAACCTGCCAGCACCTCCATAGCTGTTTGATCAAAACTTATGGGGGGCTGATTTAGTTCGTAAGTAAGCCTCTTGGTAAAAAAAGTAATGAGCTCGGGTATATCCTCTACACGCTCGCGCAAAGGAGGAATGGTCAGAGGAAAGACATTAAGACGATAAAAAAGATCCTGTCGAAAACGCCCTTGAATCATTTCTTGATTCAAGTCTTTATTCGTGGCGGCAATAACTCGTACATCCACAGTAAAAGTTTTGGTACCCCCCACACGTTCAAACTTTTGCTCCTGGAGAATCCGCAAAATTTTCGCCTGGGTTTTCAGACTCATGTCTGCAATTTCATCCAAAAATAACGTACTTTGATCAGCTAGCTCAAACTTTCCCTTTTTCGCTTTGTCTGCTCCTGTAAAAGCCCCCTTTTCATGCCCAAAAAGTTCAGACTCAATGAGTTCTTCGGGAATAGCCGCACAATTAACACAAATCATCTCCCGGTCAGCCCGTTTACTGGCAACATGCACGGCCCTGGCTGCCACCTCTTTGCCTGTACCATTTTCCCCGGTAATGAGTACCCAGGCATCTGTGGGTGCAACCTGATCAATCAATTCCTTCAAGTATATGGTACTCGGACTCTTGCCAGTGATCCCAGGATGAAATTCACTTTTGATACGTGAACGCAGTTCCTTGTTTTCTCGTTTGAGAAAAGAAAGCTCTAATGCCTTTTCCGCTGTGACCAAAATATTATCCAAGGACAAAGGCTTTTCAATGAAATCAAAAGCCCCACTTTTAAGGGCTGTAACTGCATTTTCAATATTTCCATGTCCAGAAATCATGATTACCGGTGTATCGTCGCCCTGGTCACGCAATGTCTTCAAAACAGACATACCATCCATGCCAGGCATCCAGATATCCAAAAATATGAGGTCAAAATCCTGATCCTGGATTAGAGAAAGTCCATCAAGACCATTTCTGGCCTCAGTTACGCGGCTTCCTTCATCCTCAAAAATTCCACGCAAAGAAAAACGAATATCTTCTTCGTCATCAATAAGTAAAATGGATGCATTACTGAGCATTTACACCTCATTTCGAGCTGCAGGCAATTCAACAATAAAAGTCGTCCCTTGAGGCTTACGTGACTTTACCCGAATATGCCCATGATGATCGCTAATAATGGACTTGACGATACATAGTCCAAGTCCTGTGCCACCACGTTTGGTGGAATAATAGGGTTCAAACATACGCGCCTGTTCTTCAGGATTTATTCCTGGTCCATTATCACTCACTTCAATATATACCCTGCGATTACGCTTGCGGGCATACACCTTGACATCCACTTGAGCATGATCTTTTCCTTCTAAAACCTCACCTGCATTCAGGAGAAGGTTGAAAAGAGCTCGTCGCATCGCTTCCTTGTCAAGCATGACCGTGGAAGCAGACTCAATGTTTAAGGTCCAGGTAATAGAAGAATGACTTCCAGAAAAAATTGTTATGGCCTCTTGCAACAAAGGCTCCACAGCCTCGGGCTTAAGAATGACTTCAGGCAACTTGGCAAAACCAGAGAACTCACTAACCATTTTCTGTAAGTGCTCTACTTGTTTGATAATGATTCCTGTACACTGCCCAAACACAGGATCAGAAATTATGCTGGAAAACTTCCGATCCAAACGCTCTGCTGAGAGCTTGATAGGCGTTAGGGGATTTTTTATTTCATGAGCTATCCGTCTGGCTACTTCCTTCCAAGCATCCAAACGCTGCATTTTTTCCAACTCTGAAATATTTTCAAATACTGCCACAATCCCGCTTTCTCCCCCTTCATTATCCATAAGGGTTACCGCATTGATTAAAAAAGATGTCTTTTCATCACCCATGTCCAAAGTCACTCGCTGTTGCCATCCAGACCCAGGATTGCCTTGTAAAAGAGTCTCAATTTCTTTCACCAACTCCTTGTGCTCTGGACCGAACATTTCCAGAGCTGACCGACCAATAAAAGAACCATTTTCTTGTCCAAGCATATCTTGAGCTGCTTTATTCATGGTGGAAATGCGGCCATGACGATCCAGGGAAACCACTCCAGCCGTAATATTGTTTAAAATTGCCTGTACATAATGATTTTGAGCAATAAGCTCTTGGTATTGCTGCTCCAGTTGTTCATTGGCTTGAGTAAGGCGTGTACTACTTTGTTCCAAGTCTTGGGCCATACTGTTAAAGGACCGTACCAAAAGTCCCAGCTCATCACTGGAGTCGTCCTTGAGCCGCACCGAAAGGTCTCCCCTCGCAATGCGCTGAGTACCTACAGCCAAGGCTTGTACCGGCGCACTGATTTCCCTGGCCAGTCGAAAACCAAACCATGTTGCTCCAAGAAAAATGAGCATGGTCATCAAACCTAAAACCATATACAACGTCATTTTCAAAGGATATTTGAGGATACGCAATTGTTTATACTCTGTTACTCCTTGGGCAATCTGATCAAGACCGGATAAAAAACCTTTGCCCACCCCTGTTCCCAAAATTAAATATTTGCTGCTGCCCTGACTCCCCACAGGCACAACACCAAAGACGAGATCAGATGAACTATGGGGCCAAATAGTTGCCCAATACCGAGGAGTGGCAAGCAAATCCTCCAAAGGTAATGAGGCTCGAATTTCGGGCCATTGCTCTTGCCACAGGTCAGAACTCTGCCAAATGGTTTCTTGACCATCTTTACCAAGTACGCCCAAAAAAGTGAGATCATACATCTTGGCTTTGTCCACAAGAGCAGGAATGCTGTTTTTGGAGTCAAGAGACAAACTTTTCTCCCGCAAATGACCAAGAAGAATATCTGCCTTCAGTTGTAAGCCAGTTTCAGCTGCATCATAATAGCCTTGTCCAATACGCAAAGCTTCAGCCATGGATGACTCAACCTGAGATTGAAACCAATAATCCACTGAAGTACGAATAAACCAGGCAGACAAAAGAAACATGATCAACGTCGGAATCAAAGACAAGGTGACAAAAACCAATACCAGCCGCGTGCGTAGCGCAGAACCCATAACCCGACGACGGCGATCAAGGATCAACTTGATCACATTGCGCAAGACCAAAAATAAAACCAGGATGAGTAAAATCAGATTAACATTAAAAAGCGCAAAGAAAAGATAAGAATGAAGACCAAGAAGCTGTAATTCAATCCAGGACAAAAAAATAATTAAAATAGTACCAGCCACTGCCAGCCAGATTTCTCGCTGTCGTTTGCGTCGCTCATGGGCTGAACGTTGCTGAACAATTATGGGACGAGACTTACCCATATCTGGTCTGTCACCTCATTAGTAATCAAATTCAAATTCATAGCTCTGCTCAGGCACCAGATCCCAACCCGAAAAAAATAATGGCTTGTTTACCCAGCCTGAAACATTGGTACGTGAGATTTTAAAATTAAGCACAACCTTGTACACCCTGTTACGCTCAATCATGTCCCAACTCCCCATGGATAAGGACATGCTCGACCAAAATAAATTTAATGAGCTGGTTACATCGGAAAATTCAAAAATTCGCGAACCGCGACTATCTTGTACCCGAAACTCACGGGCAATGGGGTTACTGGTCAAGGTGCACACATAACTGGCCTCAGCTAGAAACTCATTCCAAATCCCCACCCGGCGATTGTACAGCTTGCCGGTACAGACCACCTCGTATTCACCACCGTCATTTAAGGCTTCAACTACAGCAGATTCATCTTGAACAACAAGGCCAAAGCCAACACAAACTTCTCCCTCAGAATTGCTCACCCCAAGGCCTGTGACTCCGACAACATGAGCCAAAGCGCCACGACAAAAAAATAACATCATTGGTATGACGAGGATAAAAATCAATGCAGTTCGACGCTGGGGCATGATCTTGTTTATTTTTTCTCTCTTAGAGCTCAATGGAGTTTTTTTCTTGATTTTCAATACAAGGTAGGTAAGCAGTGGAAAAATAAATTTATTTCCGTCCCACCTCAAGGTGATAGTCTAAGGCCCAATCTTTGACAACTATAGACATGTGGAGTCGGCTACATGAAGCTCAATGAACACAATAGCAAACAACTTTTCTTAGAAGCCGGACTACCTGTTCCACCTGGTATTCTTCTTGGCCCTCACGACAAGCTTGATGTTCCATTTGATCTGCCCTGGGTACTCAAAGCCCAGGTCTTGACCGGTGGACGTGGCAAGGCAGGGGGTATCCGCATAGCTACCAGCCGTGACCAAGCTATTTTTGAGCTTCAGGAGCTTTTCAACTTAAACATCAAATCCGAAGCTGTGCATCGGGTACGCATTGAACCCAAAGTTTTGGCCAAGCGAGAACTCTATCTCTCCATCTCTGTCAACAGACAACGCAAAACCATATGCATCACTGCCGGAAAATGTGGCGGCGTAGATATTGAGTCTAGTGCTCCAGAGACACTTCTCCTGGAATATACTGTGCCTGATGTTGGCCTCCAATCTTTTCAGATCAGAAATATTTTTTATCATCTGGACTTGCCACAAAACACAGGCAAAAACTTTCACGACCTGATGAAAAATCTCTTTGGCTGCTGTATCCGCCATAATCTGCTCTTGGCTGAAATCAACCCTCTGGTACTACTAGAAGACAACTCTCTTCTCTGTTTGGATGGCAAAGTAGAAATTGATGATCACCAGGTCAGTATTGATCCCTCCTTAAACCGATTTTTTGAACCAGCCCATTTAAGCTTAGAAGAAAATCGATCTCGCGAGGCTGGACTGAGTTTTCATAAATTATACGGTTTTGTAGGACTTATGGTCAATGGTGCGGGTCTAGCCATGGCCACCATGGATCAGCTCAATTACCGAGGTCTGGAAGCGGCCAACTTTCTGGATTTAGGTGGTGGAGCTGACGAAAAAGCCATGCGCACAGCCTTTGACATTCTTTTTGATGACCCTCGGGTCACCATGGTTTTGATCAATATTTTCGGAGGCATTCTCTCCTGCCAAAAAGTCGCCCAATCCATGCTGGCAGCTTTGGATACTCAACCCCCGCGCAAACCTCTGGTGGTTCGTTTTTCTGGAAATAGTGCCCATGAGGGATTGGAATTACTACGAGCTGCCAATCTACCTGGTTTGCATTTGTGCCCAGATATTTCTTCTGCTTTACATATTTTGAAGTCCCTCAAAAAAAATGAAAAAACACATGGTTCCTATCCTCGCCTGTCCATTACTTCCCACAATCAAGGTTCCTCTATGGCCCAGCGTCAGGCAGATACACCCTTTCCCATTCCTGATGATTGTGCCATTTTGGTCCAAGGTCTGACTGGTAAACAAGGGCAGCTTCATTGTCGGCTCATGCAGGAATATGGAGCAAAAGTTGTGGCTGGAGTAACTCCAGGCAAGGGTGGTGAAACAGTACTGGGCGTGCCTGTCTTTAATACAGTACAAGAAGCTCGCAAGGCTATGCCCATAGATGCCTCAATTATTTTTGTTCCCGGTGCCCTTGCTCCGGACGCTGTGGTGGAGGCAGCAGCAGCAGAAATCCCCTGGGTCATCTGTATTACTGATGGTATTCCACAGATAAATATGCTTCGTGCCTTGGACCGGATCAAGACAAGCCCAACCAGAGTCATTGGACCCAATTGTCCAGGTCTTATGCTGCCTGGCAAAACCAAGATTGGCATTATGCCTGGTGCTATTTTCAAACCAGGGCCAGTGGCTGTTTTTTCCCGTAGCGGTACCTTGACCTATGAATGTGTGGATCGCCTAACCAAAGCGGGTATTGGGCAGTCTGTTTGTGTGGGTATTGGTGGAGATCCCTTTGTAGGAACGTCTTTTACCGACCTCTGTCGTCTGGTACGTCATGATCCGCTTACACGGGCCGTAGTTATTTTAGGAGAAATCGGCGGGACTGCTGAAGAAGAATTGGGAGCCTATATCTGTGCAAGTGGTTTTGAATTACCTGTTTTTGGCTTTATTGCCGGCCGTACTGCCCCGCCAGGAAAACGGTTGGGCCATGCTGGTGCTATTTTGGAAAAGGGTTCTGGAGGTATTGCCAACAAACTACAAAGCATGGCCCAATCAAGGTTTCACATTGTGGAGGAGTTAGATGACCTGGCCACAGCTGTGTACGATGTCTTGTAGCCGAGTCCAAAGGAATATGTATATGCATCAATCAACCGACTAATCATTGATTTAAGCATGAGTGATCAGCACCTTCATTTTGCCTGGCAGCTCAACCCTGATGGACCAAGCCAACTCTTATCCTGGCAGCCAGAACAACCCTGCCCAAAAGTTGCAGGAGTACTTTGGCTACACCTCAACTCTGCTGATCCAAAAATTGCTCCGTGGCTCGCAACATCAGGGCTACTCACGCCCACTCTCATTGAGACCTTGTTCGATGAGGATACCAGACCTCGAGCACTGCATCTGGGTTCTGGACTTTTACTCACCTTGCGGGTCACCCATCCCAGTTTTCTCTCTCAACCCGATGACATGGCTTCCATTCGTCTCTGGATTGATGAAAAATATATTATCTCCACCTCCCAATATCCTCTCCAGGCAGTCACTGAAGTACACAGCCGATTGAAAGAGGATCTTGGACCAAAATCCAGTGGAGAGTTTTTAAGCATGCTTTTGGACTTTTTAGTGTCCGGTATTGGCGAAGCTGTAGAAAATCTTCAGGAACAAATGGCTGATATAGAGGAATCTATTCTTGATCGTAAAGAAGATGATGACTCACGCCAGGCTCTTAATGCCCTGCGTCGTCAAAGTATTGCGTTGCGTCGCTACCTTGGTCCCCAACGTGAAGCTCTGCTTCGTCTGATCCAAGAAAAAATATCATGGATAACTACAGAAGATCACTTTCGTTTACGTGAGACCACTGATGAGCTTATCCGCTATGTTGAAGACGTGGATACAGTTCGCGAACAGGCCGCCTTGGCCCATGAAGAAATTGTCAACCAATTCTCAGAGACTCTTAACTCGCGCATGCTGACCCTGGCTGTGGTCAGTGCTATCTTCTTGCCCCTGGGATTTCTTACCGGCCTATTTGGTATCAATGTTGGGGGTATTCCCGGAGCCAACAGCTCGTGGGGATTTGCCTTCTTTTGCCTGGTCTTGTGTGGAGTTATTGGCCTGATCTTTTTTGTTTTTAAACGCAACCGCTGGTTTTAATACAAAAAGATAAAAAAACTACCGTTAAATTAAAAAAATACATAAGGTACCAATCGAGCAACTCGATCCTGATATGCCAGATACGCATCTCCAAATTGGTCTTTTAAATCCGCTTCTTCCCATTGAATATGTCGATAAAATAAAAATATACTCACACCGATACCCAAAATACCCAAATTGGTATTTAAAAGGAGACACAAACCAGGCATGATTCCAAAAAAATTGGCTGCCAACATGGGATTTCGGGTCAAGGCAAAAGGGCCGGATTGCACAAGCATGAACCCTTCACCCTTTTTTAATTCCTTTAAGGATAAAAATATCCCCGCCAAGCCCAAGCATAACCATACAAATCCAATCAATGACCCCAGCAAAAACCAATTGGTATTGTAAAAAATATTATCAAGAATGCTTCCAGCTAAAATAATTGCATATCCTGGTTTAAGTACGTGCCGTACAAATCTTTTGTTTTCCATCTCCATCTCCTAAAGCACTCTATAGTCACCACATTGGGCTATCTGGTCAATTGACGATATCGAATGCGACGAGGGACAGCCAGCGTCTGCCCGGTGCGTCGTTTGTAATCCTGCTCATATTCAGAATAATTCCCCTCAAACCACACAACCTGACTATCGCCCTCAAAGGCTAGAATATGCGTGGCAATACGATCCAGGAACCAGCGGTCATGAGAAATAACCACTGCGCATCCAGCAAAATTCTCCAAGGCTTCTTCCAAAGCGCGCATGGTGTTGACATCAAGATCATTGGTTGGTTCGTCCAAAAGCAAAACATTGGCTTCCTTTTTGAGCATCAGGGCCAGATGTAAACGATTGCGTTCACCACCTGAAAGCATGCCTACCAATTTTTGTTGGTCCGCACCGGAAAAATTGAACTTACTGACATAAGCCCTGGAATTGATCTCACGCCCACCGAGAGAAATTATATCATAACCCTCAGACACCATTTCCCAAACCGATTTCTTGGGATCCAAAATATCACGATCCTGATCCACATGGGCCAAATGTACAGTTTGCCCTAAACGGATGCTTCCTCCATCAGGCTGTTCCTGTCCGGTAATCATGCGAAAAAGAGTGGTTTTTCCTGCGCCATTGGGACCAATGACTCCGACAATACCTCCAGGGGGCAAGGTAAAACTTATGTCTTCAATGAGCAGCTTGTCTTCATAAGCCTTGCGCACATGTTCAGCCTCAATAACAACATCCCCCAAACGCGGCCCAGGGGGGATAAAAAGCTCCAAGGATTTGATCTTGTCCCGTGTTTCCTGATGTAATAAACTCTCATAAGCTGAAATTCTCGCTTTAGCCTTGGTATGCCTTCCTTTGGGAGACATATTGATCCATTCCAGCTCATGTTTAAGGGTTCTTTGTCTGGCACTCTCTTCTTTTTCTTCCTGAGCCAGACGGTTTTGTTTCTGCTCAAGCCAGGAGGAATAGTTCCCTTTCCAGGGGATACCCACTCCACGATCCAACTCCAAAATCCAGCCAGCCACATTATCCAGAAAATATCGGTCATGGGTAACAGCAATAATGGTCCCTTGATATTGCTGAAGATGATGCTCGAGCCAGGCAATGGTTTCAGCATCCAAATGGTTGGTGGGTTCATCCAAAAGGAGGATGTCCGGCTTTTGTAGCAAAAGACGACACAGGGCTACCCGCCGTTTCTCTCCACCGGACAGGATACCGACCTTGGTCGCAGATTCAGGACAGCGCAGGGCCTCCATGGCCATTTCCAGCCTGGAATCAAGATCCCAAGCATCAGCTGCCTCCAATTTTTCCTGTACTTCCCCCTGACGAGCAATGAGTGCATCCATTGCTTCATCACTCATGGGCTCGGCAAATTGCGCATTGATAGTCTCAAATTCAGCCATAAGGTCAACTATGTCCTGAACCGCTTCCTGAACGACTTCAAGGACAGTTTTTTCAGGATCAAAACTTGGCTCCTGCTCCAAATAGCCAATGGAAAAACCAGGAGATATGGAAATTTGGCCATTATACTCCTTGTCCACACCAGCCATAATTTTAAGCAAAGAACTTTTTCCAGAACCATTAAGGCCCAAAACCCCTATCTTGGCACCATAAAAAAAGGATAGGGAAATATCTTTGATCACTGGTTTTTTATCATAAAACCTGGATACTTTATGCATGGAATAAATAATTTTATTGGGCTCATCACTCATACGTCACCTCAAAAAATAAAAGAGTTCACGTTCATGCATCTTCACTGCAGAACCATGAAAAATGAAAGAGATACATTGGAAAAAATATAGAACTAGTGACCAAAGCCTGGAATCTTGAGTTTGTTTTCCAACCTGCTCAGACCCCAAGACGCCACACTGACCAAGACCAGGTAATAAAGCCCCACAACCAAAAAGACTTCACTAAAACGAAAACTTTCACTGGCCACCACTTTAGCTTTGCCAGTCAGCTCAAAACAGGTGATGACATAGGCCAAAGACGAATATTTGATCAGATAGACAATTTCATTGCCACAACCAGGCAAGGCACGGCGAAAGGCCTGGGGGATAATAATGGTTGTCAATGTTTTCAATGTTGAAAAACCAAGGGCCTGAGCAGCCAAAAGCTGACCTTGTTTAATAGATAGCAAGCCGCCACGTATATACTCGGAATGATAGGCCGCACTGCAAAAAGTAAACCCAAGCACTGCCGCTGTATATGGCTCAAGATAAATCCCAATTCCTGGGAGACCAAAATATAAAATAAACAACTGAATGACCAAAGGTGTGCCTCGAAAAAGAGCTGCATACCCGTTGGCTAAAGGTTTGATGATACCCCGCCCAAAGGCCCGACATGTTCCCACAACCACCCCAAAGAACAGGCCCAAAACAGCTGAAGGCACAATAAGCTTTACGGACATAATCAGCCCTTCATTGAGAGCTGGAATGAGACGGTGAAGCAAAAATACTAATTCTTCGTTCACACGCCACCTTCAACATCCAAAATCTGGGAGCAAAAATCCAAAGTTCGTGTCTTGGAGCCTTCAGCAAGAAGCACGCGAGGACTACCCTGCTCAATAATGCGCCCTTCTTGCATAAAAAGAACTTCATCAGCCAAAGACCTGGTAAAACCCATCTGATGGGTGGCCATGATCATGGTCATCCCGTTTTGTGCCAAACCGCGAATAACAGCCAAAACTTCACTGACAAGCTCTGGGTCCAAGGCTGAAGTAGGTTCATCTAAAAGCATGACTTTGGGGTCCATGGCCAAAGCTCGGGCTATCGAGACCCTTTGTTTTTGTCCGCCTGATAATTCCGCAGGATACAAATGTCCTTTGTCTGCAAGACCAACCCGATCAAGTTCCGACAACGCACGCTCACGGGCTTGTTTTTTGCTCATGCCCCGTACTTTGCGCAAAGCAATACTGACATTATCCAGGGCACAAAGATGATCAAAAAGATTAAAATCTTGAAAAATCATCCCTACTTGTTGCCGAAACAAACACAACTCACGATGATTGCCGGGATCAATATGCTGGCCCAAGAGCTCAATATGCCCACGATCTGGAGCAATGAGATAATTCATACATTGCAAAAGAGTACTCTTTCCGCCTCCAGACGGCCCGATGAGCACCTTCATCTCACCTTCATAAAGGTTCAAACTAATGGATTTTAGAATTTCACGGCCACCCAAGCTTTTAGAAATCCCATGTACTCGCATAAGAGGAGTCTTGGCATTGGTCTGCATCAATGTACGTAACCTTTTATTCTGACACGTTTTTCCAAAGACCTTAGCAGAATAAGTCCAATCCAGGTCAAGATAAAATACATCACTGCCGCGGTCAGATACAACGGCAAGTGTTGATAGGTTCGAGAAGCCACAAAATGGGTTCTGGCCATTATTTCACTGGCCCCTAGTACAAAAGCCAATGCAGAGTCCTTGAGAATAATGGAATATTCATTGGACCAACCAGGAATGGATAAACGCAGGGCTTGCGGTAAAATAATAGTCCTAATGGCCATGGCATTGGACATGCCCAGGGCCTGGGCTGCTTTAAATTGTCCCCTGGACAAAGATAAAATAGAACCGCGAAAAATTTGAGACTGATATGCACCGCTGGTCATGCCCAGGACAATGGTGGCCGCTACAACAGCACTGAGATTAAGCCCAAGCAAGGTAAAAAGACCAAAGTAAAAAAGAAAAAGCAGGACTAAAATGGGGATTCCCCGAAAAAACCAGACATAAAGCCCACACAATATCCGTATCAGCCGCCCACCATACACCTGTCCCACGGCTAAAGGTACGCCAATAAAAAGCCCCAAAAACATGGCCCCAATCACAGCCACAATGGTCACGGCCGCGCCTTGGAGCACGTAGGGCAAAGCATCCATTAAAACATCTAAGGTCTCGTGCATGGATCGGTTAAACCTTATAAACTGACAAAAAAACGGGAAGGCCAAAGCACAGTCTGACCTTCCCCTAAGGATTGGCTAAGGATAAAATCAGTTCAAATACTTATCAATAAGTTCGTCCCAATAGGGATCAGCCATGAGCAACTCAAAACCTTTATTCAGGGTTTCCAAAAGCTCAGTATCTTCCTTACGGACTGCTGCACCAAATTCTTCAATTTCACCAAAAGAACCAATAATCTTTACCGGTTTTTTCTTTTCAGCATCCCGGGCCGGAGGATAATTCATACCCGCAGCAGCAATGCGACCATTAAGTACATCTTCTGTGGCCATGGGTGAGGAATCATAAAGTTTAATGGTAAATTTCCAGTCTTGTTTTTCCTTTTCATCGGCCATCCATTTGGCTTCAGAAGTGCCCGCCTGCATGCCTATGGTGATATCCTTGTCGTAAATATCTTCGGCCTTGAGATCAGAATCTTTCTTGGCAATCAAAACATTTTTTACTTCCCAGTACGTATTGGAAAAATTAACTTTTTGAGCTCGCTCTTCAGTGATACTCATGCCAGAACAAATAAAATCAATTTTTTTAGCCAGCAAATTGGGAATAATACCATCCCAGTCCACAGGAACATGCTTGACCTGAAAACCCATTTTTGCAGCAATCCAATCAACAGCATCCACATCAAAACCGCTTGGCTTGCCACTTTGGTCAATATAGGCAAAAGGTGGGTAGTTGGCGTCAATGCCGTTGATATAAGCTTTGTCTTGAGCCAGAGCAGTACCCATGGTCAGGCACACCAAAATGGCAAACAAAAAGGCAACACGTTGTAGCATCTTCTCCATCCTCATGAAAATGTTTAACAAAAATACGAGCCACCAAACAACACTGGTCAGATCATGCCTGAGGGCTATCTCCACAAGAACAACCAAGTGTCAAATAAATCCAGGTAACTTCCTAGCAAGGGTATGGCATAACCTGGAGTTCATAAATAAAACAGGTATAGTTATTTTGTAAAAACTGCAACTCATGTCCATGCCCACAAAGAATGTGAAAAACCAGCAAAAAGCCTACTTGTACGCCCTGGTGGCAATCTTTTTTTGGTCCACTGTTGCCACAGCCTTTAAGCTCTCCCTGCGTTATTTTCAACCAGAGGCCATGCTTTTTTATGCATCGCTGACCTCAACCTTGGTGCTGGGTCTGATAATAATCCGGCAAAAGAAAATAGCAATTCTAAGGACCTTATCCTGGAAAGATGTTCGTCTTTCTCTACTTTTGGGTGGCCTCAATCCATTTTTATATTACGTAATTTTAATCCGCGCCTATGATTTGCTTCGTGCTCAACAAGCCCAGGCCATCAACTATACTTGGGCCATTACCATGAGTTTATTGGCTATCCCTCTTTTAGGACAGCGTTTACGCCTCGTGCAATTTCTGGCCATATTTTTAAGTTATCTCGGTGCTGTGATTATTGCCACCCAAGGAGATCTGACTGGTTTATCCATGGAAAGCCCTGTGGGTTTTGTATTGGCCATGGCCAGTACAGTGATCTGGTCTTTATTTTGGATTTTTAGCGTCAAAGATCAGATGGACCCTGTCCTGCGTCTTTTTCTCAATTTTTGCTGCGGACTGGTATATACTGGTCTGTGGTCCCTCATGTGTCAGGCATCCCTGGCCTCCAACTTGGGAGGACTTGTGGGCTCCATATATTTGGGTATTTTTGAAATGGGAGTGACCTTTGTCTTGTGGATTACGGCCCTGCGCCTGTCTCGCACCACAGCCCAGGTCAGTAGTCTAATCTATCTGGCCCCATTTTTATCCCTGATCAGTATTCGTATTTTTGTTGGCGAACCCATATTTTTGTCCACATTAATAGGTCTAGGATTTATTTTGGCTGGGACTTTTATCCAACGATGGACTGACAGAACAAAAGTATAAAAACTGTCTGGAGCTGTGCTTGAATATCCTTAAAAAAGGAATTCCGACCAAAAAATCCTGTTGATATGATAAGTCAATCTTATAGGTACAATGACAGGTTGTAACACTCGTCTTTGAAATATTGATGGTCATGGCACAGCCAATTCAGCTCGCCTTAGCTTTCGTTCTTACTCCCGTAAAAATTGATGGCTATCAGCTCATAGTCCACCTTTCCACGGGGAACCTGAACCGAAATCTCGTCACCTTCCTGCTTGCCCAGCAAGGCTCTGGCCACTGGAGATTCAATGGAAATACTCCCCTTGGTATGATCAGCTTCGTCAGGACCAAGCAGGGTATAGGTTTTTCTTTCTTCAGTCTCCATATCCTCAATGGTCACCGTGGCTCCAAAAACAACCCGATCACTGCGTAATGTATCAATATCAATGACATCAAAATGCACCATACGCGATTCAATACGATTGATGCGTGCTTCCAAGAGCCCTTGCTGCTCACGCGCAGCATCATAACCTGCGTTTTCACTGAGATCCCCTTCTTCACGAGCTTCTTTGATGGCCTCAATGATGGCTGGGCGTTCCTTTTTTAGTTTTTCCAGTTCTTTTTCCAATGCCTTAAAACCATTAACTGAAATGGGAATTCTATTCATGATAATCCTTACACTGCACTTTTATTTTGCCAATAAAAAAAGATGCTTTGCCCACCATTGGCTGACAGTGAGCAAAGCGAAAAAATAAACTTAAAGTATGTATCTACTCTCTAGTGAATCCTTTTTTCAGGGTCAAGGCATAGATTTTTATGCATCCCAATCCAAGGATTGTTCAATGGGTTTCTTCAGATTCTAGACCTACAATCCAGGTTATCGCCAGACTTGATTCATAATTATAATATGTGCATAATACCTATTTACACCAAACATATTATTAACTTTAACCTTTATCAGGAGGGCCCATGCCCACATCAGGATACACCCTTTTTAGCGGTGGCGCACAGGGAACAGAAGCAGAATTTGGCAGGTTATCCGAAGAATATGGCGTCCAGGAAGTTACCTTTACTTTTGAAGGACATAAAATTGAACGCACCCGTGGCTTACGTGTTCTTACTGCTGAAGAGTTGATGCGCAAGGATGTCAGTTTAAGCTATGTATCTAAACTCTTGAACCGCACCTTTACCAACGCCCCAATGATGCGTAAAATTTTGCAAACTATTATGTACCAAATTGAAGCCGGACACGAAGTTTTTGTGGTGGGTACAATTATGGAAGACGGAACCGTCAAGGGGGGCACTGGATGGGGAACAGAGTTTGCAAAAATTTGCAACAAACCCCTGTATGCTTTTGACCAGGTACGCAACAGCTGGCATAAATGGACAGGTGAAATCTGGGAACGATGTGCAACACCGAGCATTACCAGTCATCATTTTTGCGGTACAGGCACCCGTTTTCTTGAAGACAATGGTCACCAAGCCATTGCTGATCTCTTTGCCCAATCTTTTGGCAAAAAATAATTTTCTTCCCATGCAGTCAAAACCGTAACCAGCAAGACATGACCTGGGTACGGTTTTGACTTATTTGGCGATTGTTCCTCAAATCTACACTTTAAACCTACTCCTGGCTCACGCTGAGCAACTCTATTTCAAAGGTCAGAGCAAAACCAGCTAACGGATGGTTGGCGTCTAAAACAACCTCTTCATCGGTAACATCAACAATAAAAGCTGATGTTTCCTGACCATCAGGTGCTTGTAAAATAAGCTGCTCACCAACTTTTGCTGGTAAATCCAGGGGAAAAGAAGCTCGGGGAATTTGCAGGACCATTTCATCATTGTGTGGTCCATAGGCCTCTTCTTCAGGTATGATCACTTGTAAGATCTGCCCTACTTCCATGTTCATAATGGCCTGTTCAAACCCTGGAATCACCATGCCTTGGCCAATGATGACTTCAAAGGGCTCACTATCCCGAGAAGAATCAAATTGCGTTCCATCATCCAGGGTGCCAGTATAATGTACCAAGGCCCTGGTTCCTTTAGTTAAAGCCATATTTTCCTCTTTGTTTTGTTCAATATCATTATTGTAAGCGTTCTAAATCACGTATCCACAATTCCAACGTCGTGGGCTGCCTGGGCTCATGATCCTCGGGATAGAGCAAGGCAGACATATAAAACACACTGTCCAAATCCAGACTGCGTTGGGCACTTTGGGCAAACATATTCAAACGATGTTCAATGGTGGGTCGATGGACTGAGGACACATCATCAAGAAAGGGCTGGGCATTATCTGCCAAGTCAGCCAAGATTTGGGCTTTTAAACGCATGTTTTCCCGATAGCCCTGCTCGTCACCAGCTCCATGTAAGAGTTCCAAGGCTTTGGCTTCAGCCGCCTTTATCTGGTCCATATTTTCACGTAAAAAGAGTAAAAATTTATACATAACTTCTTCTCCAAGAACAAAGCCGGGCCTCCAATCTCGTATCCAAAGGGAAAATAATCCCAGCTTCATGCCGCTTATAGTATCTACGCTGACTACGCCTAAAATGACGGATCTGTAATAAATTTGCACTGCCAATAGGATCACATTCTAAAATTGGCGAGTGACAAGGATCACACAAAAAATCCATGACCAGTTCTCGCGCCAGTCCAATGGCTTCATCCATCAGTTCATCCTGGTCCGTACGTGGTACAATTTTTTTGAGTACACGCAAAGACTGCTGACAGGAACTCTTTTCCACCAGACGTAAGCCTTGGTAGAACAGTTTTTTCTTGATGGTAAAAGGAAATTGTTTTTGCTGCATTGTGGCCACTAATGCGCAATCTTCGTGCACATATTGCTCCTGAAAAATACCAGAGGCCTGGCTCCTTGCCCCCTTTACACGTAAGTCTGCAAGCATTTCTATGTAGGTATGCGCTACCTTGCCCCGTCCAGCAGAAAAACCCAACATATTTGGGACCAAATAATTGTGAGCAATCACGTCAGCTGCCAAGTGTGATAAATATCCATAGGCGTAAGCCGTCATTTGTGGTGAATCTGCCTGACGTAATAACGCACGACCCGTATCCCAATTATGCGAATGAGTGGGAGTAAAAACACTCCCCTTGCCAATAAAAATATCAGCGGCCAGGCAACCATAAAGAAAACGTCTGGAATGAGCACTTAACAAGGCGGCCATAACCGGGCCCAAGACATGGACATGGGTTAACACATGGTTGCCAATAGCTATGTGCACCCCAGGACCCCAAGCCAAGGCATCCAGAGGAAAACAAAAGATAAAAAGAAAAGCAAAAAATAAAGTCATTATATTATTACTGTTTTTCTTTGGTCGTGTAAAAAATCATATCTGGCCACTGCTCTGCAATATAGTCCAGTCGCCAGGCGCTATCCACAAGCAGGGTCAGGTTCCCCTCAAAATCCAAAGCCAGGTAAGAAGCCTGATCCTTACGAAAACGTTCCATCAGAGATTTATCCTTCGCATCCACCCAGCGCGCCACAGACAAATTAGCAGGTGTATATAACGCGTCCACAGCGTATTCTTCTTTAAGACGAGAAATGATTACGTCAAATTGCAATACACCCACTGCCCCCAAAATATAATCATTTCCAATAAGTGGTCGAAAAACCTGTACGGCCCCTTCTTCAGCGAGTTGGTACAGTCCTTTTTGCAATTGTTTGGTCTTTAAGGGGCTTTTCAAAATTACCTTGCGAAAATGTTCTGGAGCAAAATTGGGGATACCTGTAAATTTTAGCTCTTCTTTTTCTGTAAAGGTGTCGCCAATACGTATGGTCCCATGGTTGTGTAGCCCAATAATATCACCAGCATAGGCTTCCTCCACACCAGTCCGATCCTGAGCTAAAAACATGGTAGCATTGCCAATCTGGATATCTTTGCCCAGGCGATGATGACGGACCTTCATGCCTCGCACAAACTTTCCAGAACAAATACGTAAAAAGGCGATACGATCCCGGTGTGCCTTATCCATGTTGGCCTGTATCTTAAAAACCACCCCCGAAAAATCTGTCTCAAAAGGACTGACTTCTCTACTTTGTGTTGGACGCGGCTGAGGGCAGGGAGCCAGTTCAACAAAAGTATCAAGCATTTCCTGCACACCAAAATTATTAATGGCACTACCAAAAAACACAGGAGTTTGTTCGCCTGCCAAGTAGCGTTCCACGGAAAATGGAGTTCCCGCTCCAGACAATAATTCCAAATCCTGACGCAGATCCTCAGCCTGAGGCCCTACCAATTCATCAAGCCTGGGATCATGAATATTATCAATAACCACACCTCGCTGAATACGGCCCCCGTGCGTTGCAGAAAAAAGATGGACCTGATTTTTATAGATAGAATATGTACCCCTAAACTCTTTCCCCATACCTATGGGCCAACTTAAAGGTGCACACTCAACACCCAGATGGGCCTCAATGTCCGCCAAAACATCCAAAGGTTCTAAGCCATCACGATCCAGCTTATTGATAAAAGTCATGATCGGTGTGTTGCGCATCCGGCACACATCCATGAGTTTCTTGGTCTGGACCTCTACACCCTTGGCACTATCAATAACCAACAAGGCCGAGTCCACTGCTGTGAGGACGCGATAGGTATCCTCAGAAAAATCTTCGTGACCAGGCGTATCCAGCAAATTAACTTCATAGCCCTGGTATTCAAATTTCATGACAGAAGTGGTCACAGAGATGCCGCGTTCTTGCTCCATTTTCATCCAGTCCGAGGTCGCATGACGGGCGGCTTTACGTGACTTGACCGTACCAGCCATGTTGATAGCTCCACCAAAAAGCAGCAACTTTTCCGTTAAGGTTGTCTTGCCTGCGTCAGGATGGCTAATAATCCCGAAGGTCCTTCTTTTCTTTACATTCTTGTGTATCTCGTGTTCCGAAATACTCATGATCAACTCCCTTACAAATTTATTCAAGATTGGGACTTGGGGCACTAGGCGTGATCCATAAAACAGTCAAGAAACAGAGGCTGCCCAAATCAAAATCATTTCTCCTAAAATATGCCTAATCCCTTGACCTCATTTTCTGCTCTGCTATGTTTTTCTTAAATTGTCTTTTTGGTCACCTTGTCACACTTATGGAGGAAAGTATGCAATACGCAGAAAAAGACTTGCCAGTACGTCTAGCTGATGGAGAAATCCTTGTTTTGGATAATGGCAGTGAGGTACGCTGGGAAAGTAATGGTGAGGCGAAAGCGGTGTTTGTGGGCGATAGTTTTGAACCAAACTTTGAACTTTTTCCTGGAATGGAAGAATCTCTGACTGTTGAGGGAAGAACTTATGTTTTAACGGCTTTTTTTGAAAATGCCCTGGAAGTAAAAAGAGCCTAAAGTAATTGTTTTACTGCTTGGCTAGGTGACACACGAGTGAGGTGCTTCTTGTGTATGACTCGTGTGCCACATAGCCATGGGGCAAATATTACAAAAAGAGTATCATTGCTAAACAAAATTTAATTTTTACCAGAATCCTTGACCAACTCCACACGTCGATTCAACGCCCGTCCTTCTTCATTTTCATTGCTGGCTACCGGAGCTAAAAAACCAACTCCCGCACTTTTGAGCCGCTCTTTGCCTATTGCATACTGACTGATCAATGCTTGTACCACAGACTGCGCACGTCTGCGTGAAAGGTCCATATTATATTCCAGACTGCCCACACTATCCGTATGACCCACAACATAAAGCTTGAGTCCTTGGTCTTCTTTAAGAAGCTTGGCTATCTCCTCCATGGTTGGCCCAGACTCTGGTTTGAGGTCAACCTTGTCTGTATCAAAGAATATCCCATACAAGGCAATGGTCCCCTGAGTAGCAATATTTTGAGCCATGGTATCTGCGTCCACAGTAACCATCTTTTTTTCCATGGGGGCTGTTTCAATAATATCCACAAGAGCCAAAGTACGCTGAGAGGTTTCAGGAAAATGAGTAAAAGTCTCTTTGGCCACAAATACAGACACATACACATCGCCCTCAAGGCGGGACAATTTGGCTGCCAAAAACTGGGTATCCACTGGGAAGGAAAAAGCCATCTCCGATACCTGGCCTTTATTTTTCAAACGACGACTTTGAGAATAAAGTGCCCGAGAAAAAGCATTCTTTTTACCACACTCCAGGTCAGAACAGGTAAAGACAGTCTCGTACCCATTTTGCTCAAGTTCCTGGATGTAGTTGAACAAAACCTCAAGTGGGGATCGGTCTATGGGCAGCAAATACAAGATTTTTGTATGTTTACCCAGCACTTTGGTGGCAGGTTTTGGTGGAAGATCAAAATCCGCCAAAGGGCCACTAATTAAATAAAACTGATTAAACTCCTGATATTCATAGCCAATGATTTCGGAACCCTCGTAACGCTTCAACAAGGGATTGTCTTTGGAGCCAGGCACATCAGCAAAAACTGTACTCCCAAAAAAGAAAAAAACACATAAAAATAAAATGATCTGCAATGTTTTGTACATTATCTTGCCCATACTATCCTCCACACGACATAGGGTTAAAGGATGCGGGAAAAAATATTTTTGTAATCACAGTCAAGCTAAAAAAATATTGTTCTTCAAGATCTAAGCACCACCAAAACGACTAAAACTGATCTGCCCTTGTAGTGGGAAGCCCAGCATCACATTACTACAACCCAAGACCATTAAAATAATACCGTGCTGCAACCACATGTACTGCCCCATCCGCAGTCAAAATACTCTGCAATAGAGTCATGCAATCAACCGAAAAAATTCCATGCATCGTATCGGAATATTGGGCAATAAATTCTTTTAGAACTTTTTTATTCGGTTTTTTCATCCGCCCCAAAGTAATATGGGGCGTAAAGCGACCCTGTTCCACCGCCAGTCCTGCGAATCGTTCCAGGGAGTTATCCACTTCTTTTTTTAGCCCAAGCAAAGCTGGACTCCTTGCAACTCCAACCCACAGTACAGCATGAGATTTTTTTAAAAATATTCCCAAACCCGATAAAGACAAAAAAAACGGCTCGACCCGAACCTGTTCAAGACCTTCCAGAATGTGGACTTTTTGTTCTGGCCCTACTTGACCAATAAACCGTAAGGTCAAATGTATATTTAAAACTTGAGCCCAGGTCATACCTGGTAAAGCATGTTGCAGCTTGGCCAGAATATTCTTGGTCGATTCAGGCAATTCAATGGCCACAAATAGTCGGGTATACGTATGCATTATTTGTCAAGAACAATCTCTTTGTTCATCAGATGTTTCGCTAAAAAGCTACAACTAGATCTTTCCTAAAGTCAAAGTCTTCCTCTCTTCATTTCTCTGATCAAGTTGGATACAATACCCCAGTGATCAGGAAAATATATATCTTAACAAAGACTTGGGTAACCATTACCCTTTGAACAATACACGTTTATGGAGAACCCATGAAAAAAATACTCTACTTTATCCTCATCAACCTTTTCCTATGCTTTCCCACCTGGTGTGCTGAAAGTCCACAGCTGGCCATGGGTCAGGTTCAACAGGCCATTGATAGCCACGACCCAGAACTTTTTGAAAAATATGTTGATGTACGCTCTATTATCGACCACGGCGTAGATACCCTCATCGCGGAGTTTAGCTCCAGGCCGTCTGGCAAGAAAGACAACGTACTTCTAGACCTACTCTCAGGTGGTCTGGGTCAGCATTCCCAAAGTCCAGCTGGCCAGCAAATAAAGCAACTACTCGCAGAAGAAACCCGCAAATTTGTTATCAGAGGCGTTGCTTCAGGCAGTTTTTCCGGCCAAGAGGCCAAAGCCCAAGTTTTACCAGATGGTGGAATTTTTGCACTTATTTTTGCTGATGCCTCCACAGCCCGCAAAGAATTTCGCTCCATTAACCTTGTTTCGGCCAATGATGGCCATGCCCTGGTCGCAGGCCAAGTTTATGATTTTGGCAGTGAAAGAAGCTATCCGGTCCTTCTGAATCTCACCCTCCAGCCCCAGGGCCATTGGCAGGTACAACAGGTACATAATATGCCGGAACTGGTACGTATGATTCGCCAAGAGGCTGAAAATTTGTAATTGGCTCAGTAGCTTGAATTAAAAACATGCTCTCTTGAGCCCAGGCTCTTTATAGTGGGTCAGCGATTTTTCCGGTAACATCCCAACGAACAGCCAGGGCATGATTTGACGAGCCTCTCATATCTGGAGCACTATACTTTAAAAATGGCACCCACAAAAATTCGCTTAAATCATTATCTGGCCAAAGCTGGCCTAACTTCACGGCGTGGTGCAGATGCTCTTGTTTTTGCTGGACATGTTCACGTGAATGGAGAAGTGATCAAGGAGCCCGGATTTCGGGTTACCCTTGGCCTGGACAACGTTTTTTGTGACGGACAAGCAGTTGAACTACCCAAGGAACCCCTGCGTTATATCATGCTCCACAAACCGATACACATTGTGTGCACCATGCATGATCCCCAAAAGCGTAAAACCGTTCAGGACCTTTTGCCCCCGGAGTTACGCGCCCAACGTTTGGTACCTGTGGGACGTTTGGACTACATGTCTGAGGGTTTGCTTTTATTAACCAATGATGGAGAAGTGACCTGGCGTTTGACTCATCCTCGTTTTGAACACCCCAAGGAATATGAGGTGCTGGTACGCGAGCCTGTGTTGGAAAAAGCTCTACGTATTATGCGTCAAGGTATGCGACTAACTGAAGGAGAAGTTTTGGAACCAGTGCAGGTTCAGGCACAACCCCAAAAAAATGGCCAAACCATGCTGCGCATGATCCTTGTCCAGGGTATGAATCGCCAGATCAGACGCATGTGCCGGGATTTGGGACTGACTATTTTAAAACTGCGCCGGATACGTGTGGGCCCTATTATATTGGGAAATCTCAAGCTTGGTACGTGGCGTGACTTGGATAAAAAAGAAGTTGCCCTCTTGAAAGCCAGCCTAGGCCTAAAAAGCGCAGACACCAAAAAAACCTAATCCTCATGCGCAGCTTAAACTGAAGATAGCTAAAAATTTCCAATAGCTAGATAATGTCATGTCACATATTGCCGAGCATACCTAAAAACCTGATCAAAGGACTCGCGATTGGAATCCCAATGAAGATTTCTTTTAACTTCGCCAGCCTTAAACCAGCCATGGGCAATATGTTCAGAGGATATAGCCACTGTATCAGAATAGACCCGAGCCAGGTACACAGGCTTGCGTAGCTCAATGCGTGTTTCAGGAATACAAAAAGAAAAGTCGGAAATCACTGTCTCCACTTGTTCGGGTCCAAGAAGAATTCCAGTTTCTTCCTCTACCTCGCGAAGACAGGCTTGAAGGCATGGTTCATCTTGGCTCCGCCCTCCGGTCACGGGCTGCCAATATTCCTCATGCTTTTCGGTAGCTGGGCAACGCAATAATAAAAAACAATTTGTCAATGGGTTGAATAACCAGCATTCTATACTGTACTTGATCATGAATAGCTTTTTTGCACCGCCATCATGGCACGTCAAGAAAAACGATAACGTTTAAGATTTTTTTATGTCCCAAACTCCCATCACCAGCTATGGACAAGAATTTCTGGTTATTGACATGCATAATCTTTTTGTCAGTACCACCTTGGCCGATGAAATTTTAGTTCTGGGTGGCCTGAATTTTATCGAAGAAGAAATCGTTACTATTTGTGCCAAATTCGGCATTAACGTCTCGGCCAGCCGGACTTTGACTTCATATTCTGGCGGTGAACAAGCCATTATTTGTTGTGTAATGATTATGTGTCTTTTATCTGATCAAAATCTATCCATCTTGCTGGTGCATATTTTGGAAACCTTGTCTGAACATAATCGACAGCAATTGCTGGCAGAATTTAGAATTACCCGGCCACTTGTGAACCTCTTTACTCTAGGCCCTGGTGGACCACAGCCCATAGCTCATGTTTGAACTTCCCGCAGCCAAATATCCGGCTCCCCGGTCCGGACTCAACTATGAATTGCCCGTAGCAATACAACTGCCACATAGCTCATGTGTTTTTCTCCAAGGAGACAATGGAGCAGGCAAGACCAGTTTTTTGGAAGAGGTGCTGGTGCCCAAAATCCATAAAGCCTATGATCTTCTTTATTTAGCCCAGGACATTGAAATACAGCAAACAACCATGATTGCGACCCTGGCTCTCCTGAACCAGCCTGTACCTGATTTTTTGCCAGACCTGATTACTGCCTGGATTAAGGCCGCCACCAGATGCCAAGTGCTCATTTTAGACGAAATTGATAAATATTTTAAAAAAGACCTGGATCAGGCCATGACTCTGAGTCGCTTCTCCTTGGTCCTCACGGTCTCGCACATGAATCTGCAAGCCCCCTACCGCTCAATGCAACATGGCTACGCCCTGCGCTTTCAGCGCAACCACGTGCGTACCGTAACTCTAAGCCTGGAGCACCTATGGTAATGGGCAAAGTTTTAGGGCTGCTTATCCTGATTTTGGCCTATTTTGTCTTGTTCGTCTTTGGCCCATGGTATGATCACTTAAGCCTACAAGGCATTGTCTTCACAACCCTTGTTGTCTCAAGCCTCATACGCCACGGCTGGTCTGGCACCTTACGTTCCTTGTGGATCATCTTCCCCTTTGTCCTGACCCTCATTTTTTTTGGAATAATCTTTGATTGGTTCCAGCTCATGGGCCGCTCAGACTGGCTTAATGATTCCCTGGTCAAGGCTGTTGTCTTTCCCAACTCTTTTTTGGTAACCAAGCTGTGTTTGGAGAGCATCAGCTTTCGCGACCTCATCGCCTTGCCCGTGAGTCAGAAAACACGCCGCTCCATGATTATCTTGAAAGCAGTCATGGGAAAATGTACACCTTTGCTGTTCCGATTTCGTTTTTTTATGTCCCTGAGCCCTCATTTTCATAACCAACGCTGGCCACAATTTTGGCGTTTATGCGCAGTAGTCATGGCCCTGTACATCAGTATCTATCGCCAAGCTGAGCAGACTCGCGATCTCTATGACCACCGCCAAACTTTTTTAAGGGAAAAACCATGAAAAACATGCGTATTGCGGCCCTGTCTGTTGTTGTCTTGACCTGTCTGGTGACCATGTTCATCCGCATTCCCCTGCCCAGCCGGGGCTATTTTAATGTGGGTGATGTGGCTGTTGTTTTTGGAGGCTTGCTTTTGGGGTTCATGCAACCCCGTCAAGGCATCTGGTGGGCATTGGGTGCCTGTGGGTTGGGTTCGGCCTTGGCCGATATTTTGGGAGGATTTGCTGTTTTTGCTCCTCTAACACTCATCGCCAAGGCTGCTGAAGGAGGCCTGGCAGCCATGGCTGCGTCACACTTGGGAGCGATACGCTCTGTCCTTCTTTTTCTGGGTGGTTTGGCCATGGTGCTGGTCTATTTCATGGGCGAGGCTCTGATGCCCAATATTGGCTTACAAGGAGCAGTGGCAGAAATTCCGGCCAACCTGATTCAGGCCGCAGGCGGTGCCATAGGTGGATATTTCGCAGCCATGGCCCTAAAAAAAACTGGGCTCATATGAGGCCTGTAGGTGTTCAGGCCCATATCGGAACTAAAAATTCTGTTAAGCAAGAACAAAGTCTTGTAGGCTTGTCCTCTTTGAGCCATAGCCATGCAGGTCATCCTTTCATTCTTTCATTGCCTTCTTAACACAAGGAGCAAGGAAATGTTTTGTCAACTGGCTAATAGAATCATGGTGCGTTATTTTTGTGGTCCTCGTTTTTCTTTACATCTCCTTGTTCACTTGTTCATTATTTTAATTGTTTTTATTCAAGCCTTGGTCCTGGCGGCCTCAGTCCATGCCAGCTCCAGCTTGGCCAACACCTTGCCCCACATGCAAGGCACACGCAAAATTGTCCTGGAGCAACTGGAACAACTGCTTTTGGCCGAGCCTACCTTACAAATCATAGGTCAAGGTTCCTGGATGAATCCCGTTGGCAAAGCTGCCGCCAAAGGAGCTCCTGCTTCTCGTGCGTATATGGATCCTCTTTTGGGCGGCACTTCTGACCATGACTTGCGTCTGGCCATAAAAAGTAACGATAAATTTGTGGCCCAACAGTGGAAAGCGGCCCAAAGCCGATTACGTCAAGGTATCACTGCCCAATTTCCCAAAAATGCCAGCTCCCAAGCTATTGAACAAACACTCCTCAAATATGGATTTAAACCTGCTCAAGCTAAGGCCTTGGCCCGGCAAGGAAGTGAAACCATTGTCAATAAAATTCTTAATAGCGTTAACTTGTACCCACCCCCGCAACTGATGCGGGATGTAGTCAATGAACGGACAGCCCAAGCTGTATTTAAAAATCTGGGTGCTGCACCTAATTTGGGAAACAAGTGGGTTGTGGAGGGTGTGTGGGGGGAGGGAAGTGCTGTCGCCATCCAGGAATTTGAAGCTACTGGACGAGTATTTTACAATTCAGGCAGAGGTGGCGTCCGAGCCGGATTTGTAGATTTGGTACACATGTCTGAAGGCTATGCTCGTTACAGCCTGAGTGGTGCAGCCAATCTTACCACCCAGTGGACAGAAAAAGCTCTGGAAGCCCTGTCCCAAGGAGATAAAAGTGGAGCAGTAAAATATTTAAAGCGCGTCAAGGACACGCTTAATCTGGCGGCCAAAAAGGCCAACCTGCCTCCTCAGGCCATGAAAGGAACCTTTGCCCAGCTGGATAATATTATTGCTCAGGCCAACAAAGGAATCATGAATGCCCAGCAATTACGCATCGTTCTAAAAGAGACGGGCTTACAGGCTTCACTCTTTAAAGAACTGGCCCGCAATCCAGGCCCTATGGATCGCCAGATCATTATGGCCATTCTGGACCCCAAAACTCCAAGCCGGTTTGGCAAAGTAGGCGAGTGGTTTCGCAATCAATGGCAACATGCCAAGGGAAATCCTGTACCATATATGCGTACTCTTCAGGGACTCTTTGTTGTCTATTCCGTGTGGCAAGTCCATGGCACCTGGAACGAACATGGTATGGAAACAGCTTTGCGCCAGGCTGGAGTTGATATAGCCATGTTTGCCTCCCTGCCGGCTGGAGCAGTAGCTCTACTGGCCAACTACATGCTCGAAACCGCCAAAGACACGGGCTATAATATGGCCATACGACCTCAGGACTGGCAGGATTTTTTGGCAGGAATTTCCTCGGTCAAAGGCTTTGAAGGTTTTTCTTCTAAAGAATTAAGTATTGAGCAATTGGCTCGTGAAGTTAGCAAGCCTGAAGAGGTAGTCAAGGTTGTAGAAGAACAGGCCACATACATCAGTGAGTTGCGTGAAACAGGTGCTGCGGAAAGTGCTGCTGGAGCTGAAAAACGAAAAAATATCCGTCAAAGGCTCATATATCGTATGACCCCCATTGTGTTGGAAGAATGGATGCGCACCCGTAAAGAAATAATGATCCAATACCTGGACCTGGCCCTGGAACTGGATGACCTGATGGAAGATGCTATTTTTCGTACCAGTGTCCAGCCACAACCAGTCCTGGCTGCTGATGGAGCAACGGATGTGCGGGCCTCTTTACAATTGGAAACAACCGCGGACTTGGCAAAAATCCATGAACTGCTTCAGGGTATGCAAAAAATTATTGAATCCCTGGGAGGACCAAAAAAATATATACATTTTTATGCTGATGGTGAGGTTACCTGGACCTGTGCAGGCAAGACACAAAAACGAACAGGGCAAAGTAATCTCAATGGCTTGTTTCAGCCCATAAGCGTCACCTTGCCCGGACGGGGAAGTCACCCAGTTCAAGCAGACTTTCGGCTTAAAATTCAGGTCATTGTCTCCAGCGTTGAAGGCCATTGTCCAGATGTACTCAGTGCCACTACCCTGCTGGACCGCGATTACCAACAAAAAATACCTGGTATAGTTGAAGTTATGACCATGGCCAGAGCCAAAGTGGAGCCAGTTCAGGAAGCCAAGCTGAGCACTGCAACGGAAATCATGGCTGGGGAGACCTTTAAACTCAAATGGGATCGCAGTGATCTGCCCTCTTTTAAGCCCGGTGAATATAAAGTCATGCTCATGCCGTCAGGCTATAAAATCAGCCAGGAAGATTTTCACATGCTGGCCTTTACCCCTTCCGGATCTCTGGGTGGTGTTTTTAAGTACCCCGTGGAAGTCTTGGAAGAAAAAGTCGATAAGGATCGCATAGAAATTGAAGTTCAGGTACCACAGGTGATTGATATCCAGGCACCTGAATCCTTTGACCTGACTTTTATCTTTATGGATCGTGAAGCCAGCTTGTCCGGGCAATTGGATCAGGCTTTTGCTGATTTGGAAAAAGCTCAACAGGAAATGGATGAATTGGAGCGCCAAATTGAGACCATGTCTGAAGCTGAACAGATAAAATTCCTGGAAGAATTGGAAAAACAAATGGAGAACGCCCTGGCCCAGGCTGAAACAGATAGCGTGGAGCCCTATGATCCATCCCAAGATCCTTTACCTCCAGATACTACGCGTTCTCTTCCAGTAACAATCTATCCAACGGAAGTGGATTTCACCATTGCCCCTGGCTGGGAGCTTCAACAGGACGATCGTATGGACCGTCGCACAGCAACCTGTAAACAAGAGTCATCAGAACACAATAACCATATCCAAAGCCATGGCACTATCACGGTTTATCTCAGCCAGACTTATGGCGCATCCCGATCCACACCGGACTTGGACACAGGAGAACGACAAGGACAAAAACCCAAAATTGATTCCCTCCGTGTTGGAAATTTACAAGGACAAATCGTACGCAGGGCCACAGTAATGCAAGTGGCAAATGAAATATCCCCCTATGACTTACCTGCATCCATGCAAAACCAAGGGGATGAGCAGTATTATTACCATACCTATTCCGCAGCAACCGAAGCCCTGCTTACTCATGGGTTGATTGATGCAAAAATTCGTTACAATGTGAGTGCCCAAGGTTCTCTCAAAATAGAAAAGGATGAAGAATCCAAACCTTATGTTGTCTACGATAGTCGCCCTCTGGCGGCCACGCTTTGTCAAACCTTGATAGAAGAAGCTGAGATGATGCTCGCTTCTTTGCGTATTGGGAAACAAACAATCAATGTCCCAGCTCCAAAGCCAGTATCAGCCACAGAGCAGGAAGCACCCCAAGATACCTATATCCGCCTGGTTCCAGCCAAAACCATAGCCGAGCCAGGAGAATTTATAGAGGTGCGTGCAGTACTGGAAAATCCCAAAGGGGATGAGGGTACCTTGACCTATGAATGGAGTGGCAACCATGCCGGCAAAGGAGAGAGTGTCATCTTCTTTGCCTCAGATCCGGGCAACTATGATCTAGGTGTTATTGTTCGTAATGCCCAGGGATTGGTGGGTAGCACTTCCGTGGGAATTCAGGTGCAATAAGCTTGCAAAATTTAAAATATTTTTTCCAGGATAAGGTATGACGTCCATTTGCGTATTCTTAGGCTCACGCCCCGGTGCCCACCCAAGTTATCTGGCAAGCACCGTAGCGTTGGGCCGTGAACTGGCCAAACATAACCTGACCTGTGTGTATGGCGGCTCCTCCACAGGACTTATGAAAGCACTGGCGGACAGTGTGCTGGAATATGGCGGACAGGTTGTTGGCGTCACAGTGCAAACCTTGAAGGATAAAGAGCAATTTCACACTGGACTGACCACCCTTCATGTGGCACCAACCATGGCCCAGCGCAAAGCTCTTATGATGGACCTGGCTGATGGGTTTATTGCTCTTCCCGGAGGTGTGGGTACCTATGATGAACTTTTCGAGGTCTGTGCCCTCAGGCAATTGGGCTACCATGCCAAGCCCTGTGGCTTGTTGGATATCAATGGATTTTATAATCCACTCCAGCTTATGTTGGCCAAAGCTGAACAAGAAGGTTTTTTACATCACTCCCACCGTAAAAATATGTTTATCTCATCCGACCCAGCCCAACTTATAACCCAGCTTCTGACACATGCACAAAAGGCCTGACCACCGCTATTTATGATCGTATCGTCAGGCGCATAGTTCTGGCTCTTAATAGCCCCAACCATCTCAAAGATATAGTTAACAAGGCATAACGGACCATCCTGCATGACAATTTCTCCTCAAGTAAAGATACGCACCCTGTTTCTCTTAATATTATTGGCAGCATTTCCGCCCTTGTCCACGGATATGTATTTGCCCATTCTGCCCTCCTTAAGCCACATGTGGGGCGTTCCTGCGGCAACTATCAATCTTTCTTTAGTGGGATTTTTTGCCAGCTTTAGCCTGGCTCTTTTGATTTACGGCCCCTTGTCCGATCGCTTTGGACGCAAGCCTGTGCTCATGGCCGGTATTGGACTATACATTATAGCCTGTCTGGTCTGCGCCCTGTCTTCCAATCCCATGACCTTGATTATTGGCCGTGTACTCCAGGGCTTTGGAGCTGCCGCTGCATCCACCCTGTCTTTGGCCATGACCAAGGATTGTTTCCATGGTGCAGAGCGGGTCCGGGTCATGGCTCATATTGCGGTTATTGTCGCCCTGGCACCCATGCTTGCTCCAGTTATTGGAGGCATAATGCTTAAGTATGTGCATTGGTCCGGAATTTTTATCTTACAAGCTTTTCTAGGTCTTATAGCCATGGGCGGTGTGGCACGATTACAAGAGCCTGTGTCTGTAGGTATAAGAACCTTGCAACAAGTGTTGGGTAACTATTTTCATTTGATGTGCAATCTTCAATTTATGGGTCTTTGTTGTCTCATGGCCTTGGGCATGATGCCCTTTTTTTGCTTTATTGGTGGTTCCTCATATATTTTTATTTCTCATTTTGGATTAAGTGAACAGGTTTTTAGCTACTTTTTTGCCTTCAACTCCGCAGCCCTTATGCTTGGAGCCTGGATTTGTGGCCGACTCATCAAAATTTTGCCCAACTTTCGCATTATTATGCTTGGCTATGTGGGCATGTTGGGCAGTGCCATAGCCTTGGCTCTTTGTGCCAATATGGGCCCCTGGGGCATGGCCATTCCCATGGCCATCTTCAGTATGTTTGGCGGTATCTCCAGGCCCCCCAGTAATAATTTTTTACTGGAACAGGTCACAATTGATGCTGGTTCAGCATCGTCCCTGATCATGTTTACCTATTTTGTCAGTGGAGCCATTGCCATGTGGCTTATTGCCCTGCCCTGGACAAATAAAATCTTGGTTTTGGGGCTGGTGGGTGTTTGTAGCAGTATTCTGGTCTTGGTCTTTTTGCCTGTTCTAGGGCGTAGAAAATCAGCCTGACATCCTTAGAAATTAAGGAAATTGAAACTTGTTATGTACCCAACAAATAATTTGAAAAAAGCATCTTGCAACTTCTCCCACAGGGGTTATTGATACTCCTGTTTTTTGAAAGTTTTTCACCAACGAAAAAGCATATCCTACAACTCATTTCCCACACTTGTACGACAATATCGTACAATCTTCATTATTCCCCTTGATATTACGGACAAACATGCAGTACACAGCACCCAATCTGGCATAAACCCTAAATCCCGGACCAAATAGGTTTTCACCCAAAAACTACACGTACAAACAATAAGATAATATCATATCCTTGGTGATCATTACGATTTATTCTTCAGTTGCGTTTCAAAATATCTGAAGGAGGGTCCAAACGTGATTTGCTCGGCACAAGTAGCAAAGGCGCATAATGCCATGGCCATGGAATACGATATAATACATGACCTGTGGTATCCTCATCTTTTAAACACTATCCACGACTTCATTATTACGCATTTACCAAATCAAAATAACAAGACTGCCCTTGATGTCGGATGCGGTACAGGGTTGCAAAGCCTGTTGCTGGCCCACGCCGGATACAAAGTGAAAGGTTTTGATTTAGCGGATAAGCTCATTGATGTGGCTCTCTTAAAGACTTCCCAGTTAGACAGCCACGGAAAACACATGCCCCAACTCTATAAGTCCCCACAGATCAAGAATAAATTAACCCAAATGGCCTTGCTCAAGGCAGCCTCAAAACTCCGCCAAGGACCCATAATAAAGCCTGACTTTTTTGTGGCTGATGCAACATCTGAAGAAAGCTATTATCCTGGAAATTTTGATGTCATTGTCTGCTGTGGCAGTGTTTTGAGCTTTATTGACAAATATGACCAAGTACTGGCCATAATTTCTGGCGCCCTACGCAAAGGAGGGTTGCTTTTTTTAGAAGTAGAACACCGCTTCAGCTTGGACTTGCTCTGGCCCCTTATAGATATTTTTCTCCACGGAGCTCTTGGCTACAGGCGATCTTTCAGGGAAGTTATTAAAACCTTGGCTCCATGCTCCCAAGAACCACCTAAAATAGTTTTCCCATTTTTCCTTTCCACAGGAGAATGTCTTGATTTGCCCATGCGTCTTTTTTCCACCAATTGTTTATCACCCCTCTTCAAAAAACATGGATTAAAAGAAAAAGCCCGCCTCGGCATCCATTCCATCACCAATATCATCCCAAGTACCATCTTGCATAAACAAAAATGTGGAAAGATCTTAAAGATAACCTTTGCTGGGCTCTCAACCCTGGAAAAAAAGCTCAATGACAAGTGGCCATGCTGGAAACTTGGAAGTAGCATTATGTACGCACTGGAAAAATAGTAAGGGACTGATTTTTTCCGGAGGGATGCTCAATTTGATTTTTGGAAAGTTGTTTTTAATTTTTTGGGGTCTGGGGAAAGCCTGAGTTGTACCGCTGTGGGTAGCAATAGGGTAGCAAAATAAAAAACGGATCACTGCTTGTATGCAGTAATCCGCTGTATTTATTGGTGCGCAATGCAGGAATCGAACCTGCGGCCTTTAGCTCCGGAGGCTAACGCTCTATCCAACTGAGCTAATTGCGCAAAGGAAAAATTTCTATGTAGACTGTTCTTACTTGTCAAGCAAAGAGCCCTGAGATAGCAATTTCCACGTATGCAAAAATCGAATACTTCTCCTACACCGCAACGCATTATTGTCGCTATTTCTGGAGCCAGTGGCATTAGGTATGCTCTGCTCTTAATGAGAGCCTTACGTGCTCTTCCTGATGTCGAAGTCCATGGAATTATTTCCCCAGGGGCCCAGGCAGTCATCAAGCATGAAACAAAACTCAAGCTCTCCACTATCTCCAATGCCTTTCATATCTTACATCAACCCACAAATATCGCAGCTGCGCCAGCAAGTGGTTCATGGCATCATAATGGCATGATTGTCTGCCCCTGCTCCATGGCCAGTTTGGCTGCCATTGCCTCTGGGGTTGGAACCAACCTCATACATCGAGCCGCTGATGTTTGCCTGAAAGAAGGCCGCCCTCTCATTTTGGTTCCTCGAGAAACCCCTCTCAATGAAATTCATTTGCGTAATATGCTCCGTGCTCACCAAGCAGGAGCGACCATCATGCCCCCTTGCCCTGGTTTTTATCACCAGCCCCAAACCATGGACCAGCTGATGTGGCAATTTATTGGCCGGATTCTTGAACAATTACACTTACCTCACAATCTCTATGCCCGCTGGTCCTAAAAGAGTTGCCCACCCAGGCACTAAGTGATAGCTCACGCACCATGTTCGATTTTAATTTTAGTCAGGCCATCCAGCAAATTTCTATCATGGCCATTCCGTTTTTTCTAGGCATCACCTGCCATGAGGTAGCGCACGGTTATGTATCCTATCTTATGGGAGATCCCACGGCCAAACTGGCAGGCCGTTTGACCCTAAATCCTCTCAAACACCTTGATCCAATGGGAACTCTGGTTCTGGTCCTGACCCAGCTTATTGGCTGGGCCAAGCCTGTGCCCATTAATCCCAATTACTATAAAGATTATCGCCGAGGAGTACTGTACGTTTCCCTGGCTGGCCCCATGGCCAACTTTATAGTTATGCTTTTTTTTGTGTTGATATTAAAAATTCTTGTGTACTTTTCCCAAACTCCTTCAGCAGTGCACTATGTGTATATCCTGCGTCCCATGGTCAATATTGCCCTGGCCGGGATCATTATCAATGCCATTTTGGGTACCTTTAATCTTTTACCCATCCCTCCCCTTGATGGCAGCAAAGTCCTGGCTTGTTTGCTCCCTGGAGCCTGGGTCAACCAATTTATGCGTTTGGAACGCTATGGTTTTCTGATTCTGCTCCTCCTGGCCTTTACCGGTGTTTTAGGTCAAATCCTACGCCCTGTTATTACGCTAGTCCAAACATACCTTATCAACCCCCAGTTTTAAGGCTTGAAGATGAAAAAAAAGACTGTCCTAACCGGTATCACCACCACCGGTACTCCTCATCTGGGCAACTATGTTGGTGCCATACGTCCGGCTATTGAAGCTAGTCGTGATGAAGGAGTCAATTCCTATTATTTTCTGGCTGACTTCCATTCTTTAGTGAAATGCCATGACCCTGCACGAGTGCATCAATCCCGTCTGGAAGTAGCTGCTACCTGGATGGCTTTAGGTCTGGATACAGAAAAAAGTATATTTTATTGCCAATCCGATATTCCGGAAATTCCTGAACTGACCTGGATTTTAACCTGCATGACCGCCAAAGGACTCATGAATCGTGCCCATGCCTATAAAGCAGCGGTGCAGGAAAATGAGGATAATGGCAGTACAGACCCGGACAAGGGTATCACCATGGGACTTTTCTCCTATCCCGTACTCATGGCGGCAGATATTCTCATGTTTAATGCTCACATTGTGCCCGTGGGCCGCGATCAGGTTCAACATCTGGAAATGACCAGAGACATTGCCCAGCGTTTTAACCATCATTTTGGAGAACATTTTGTTCTACCTGAAGCTAAGGTGGATGAGTCCACTGCAATATTGGCTGGTCTTGATGGTCGTAAAATGAGCAAAAGCTATAATAATTACATTCCTCTTTTTGTGCCGGAAAAACAATTACGCAAACTAATCATGAAAATTGTCACCAACTCTCAGGCACCAGAAGAATCTAAAGAAACAGAAGGATGTGTTCTTTTTGATTTCTATCGTACTTTTGCAAGCCCAACCCAAGTTGAAGAAATGCGCCAACGCTTTGCTCGTGGCATTGGTTGGGGAGAGGTCAAACAAGAGCTCTTTGAACTCGTCAATGCCCAACTGGCTGAGCCCAGACAAAAATACGCCGAACTCATACAAAATCCAAAATATATCCAGGAGGTACTCACCAAAGGAGCCGAAAAAGCCAGAGTCCACAGCCAGCCATTTTTAGACAAAATTCGTGCTGCTGTGGGTATCAAGCCCTTAAGCTCTTGAGCAGGAACTGGTCTTTTAAATAGTTTTAGGTTAGATAGAATTTGGTTTTTACTGACAACACCAGAAGCGTTGCAATATAAAAATATAGACTTTATTATCCAAGAAAACTGTGACTGTTTTTATTTGCAATACTCTACTTTGATATAATCTGGTGTAATCAATACTTTCTTCGGGGATGTCGCACCCCTAGAATGGCACTTTGTGGAGGAGGAAAATATGGGAGCAGCCAAAAAAGTTATACATTTAGAACAAGAAACCAAGCTCGTTGAGCTCATGGAAGTGACCAGCTCCAAAAAAAAATCAGCTTCAAAAAATAAAAAATCACGTGCCAAGCACGCATCCAAAGTGCCTTCTGATGCTCTGACCAACGTCAAAAAAACAACATCAGCTCCTAAATCAAAAGCTCACCAAAATGATGAAGGTTTAACACCACCACAGCAAGCCCAGGAAAAGCAGGTAGTGGCCCAGGTAGAATTTTCCCAATTGTCTGCGCACCTGACCAGACCCAAAAGTTTGACCCATGATCAGGTTGAAGCAGCTTTACAGGCTGCAACCATTGCTCAAGCTCAAGAAACATCCTTGCCAGACCATGAAGCTACGCCCGAGGATCACCAGGCACAAACACAACCAGCGGATGCCAAACCAAAACACACTCAAATAACTGCCTTTGTCCTTGTGGCAACCCTGATTATCCTCCTTGGTTTTTATATGCATCTGAACCAAAATATTCAGATGCTAACCCAGCAAGTCCATGACCTAAGTACCATAAAAAATACAGTCTCCACTCTTGATACCAAAATCGGCACCATGGAAACCAGGGTCAATGACCTGGAAACTTTGCCCTCCAAAACCAGGGCCGCTCTTTTGAGTAGTATTTTACAGGAAATGAGCCAAAAGACCTCGTACATGTCAACCCAACTCGAAACTCCTGAACAACAAGAAAAACTCATGCGAGCTAAGGAACTCATTCAACAAGTCCAAACGGACCTGAGTACCCAGTTCTAAAAAATAAGACCCGGTTCTCCGGGTCTTTTGTTTCGGATTACAAAAGAAAATATCTAAAAAACAACCTCACAGCTCTTTGATCATCCATGAAGACAAATCCACTTTTACACTGGGAGTATTTTCCCCAATTCTCGCGTATCAGGCCAGAGCATGTACTGCCAGCCGTGAATGAAACTATTGAGCAAAGTTTGCAAGAGCTCATAGCACTGGAACAAACCCTACCCAAGACATGGCATGGCCTGCTTGTCCCCCTGGAACGACTTATTGATCGGGTCAGCCGCACCTGGGGGCTGGTTACCCATTTATACAATGTGACCAATAGCCCGGCCCTGCGCGAGGTCCACAGCCAGGCCCAGCCTGAAGTCATCAGGTTTTATACCCGCTTAGGTCAAAGTAAACCTGTCTATACATGCCTTATGGCCTTAAAAGATAGCCCTGATTTTTCTAGCTATAGCCAGGCCTTGCAACGCATCATCACTATTTTGCTCCGCGATGCTACCCTGCAAGGAGTTGGCCTAACAGCCAAGGATCAAGAGCATTTTAATCACCTAAGCCAAGAACTGGCTCGCCTAACCACCACTTTTGCCAATAATGTCTTGGATGCCACCAAGGCTTATGTTCTGACCCTAACAAAAGCAGAACAAGTCAGGGGCTTGCCGCAAACGGCCCTGGCTTTGGCCGCAACCATGGCCAGGGCACAAGGTCATGCACACGCCGATCAAGAATCAGGACCCTGGTGCATTACCCTGGACCTGCCTTCTTTTTTGTCCTTTATGCAGCATGCCAAAGATCGTGATCTGCGTGAGGAAGTTTACCGAGCCTATATTACACGGGCATCCAATGGTGCTACAGACAACAGCTTTTTGATCAAGGAAATTTTGCTTTTAAGGCAAGAGTTGGCCAACCTTTTAGGGTATGAAAACTTTGCGGCCATGAGCCTGGCACGTAAAATGGCGTCCAGTGTAAAAGATATTGAAATCCTTCTCCAAAAAATTCGTACAGCAGCCACAGATCCAGCTTTAAACGACCTGGTTGACCTGGAAGACTTGGCTCAAAGCCAGGGGCAAAGTGAAGAACTAAAGCCCTGGGATCTGATGTATTGGGCAGAACGGCTCAAGGAGCAACGTTTCAACCTCCAGGATGAGGAAGTTCGGCCATATTTTCCCTTGCCCGCAGTGCTGCAAGGTCTTTTTGATCTGGTTGGTGAGCTCTTTGACATCACCATCGTTGAACAAAAAGAAATGGAGACCTGGCATCCCCATGTCTCCTATTTTATTGTTCTTGATGAAAACCAAAAAGAAAAGGGTGGTTTTTTTCTGGACCCCTATGCCCGACCTGAAGAAAAACGTGGTGGAGCATGGATGGATGAAATGGTGGGACGCAGCACAATTTGCGCCCCAACTGGCACCTCCCTTCGATTACCTGTTGCCTATATCAATTGTAATCAACGCCCAGGTCTTGATGATGCTCCATCCCTAATGAGTTTTTCAGAAGTAACTACTCTTTTCCATGAATTTGGACACGCCCTCCAACATCTGCTTACAACTGTTGATCACGGTCTGGTGGCCGGCATAGCCAATGTTGAGTGGGATGCTGTGGAACTTTCCAGCCAATTTATGGAAAATTGGTGCTATGAAAAAGATATTCTTGCACGCCTGGCCCGACATTATCAAACCCATGAACCCATGCCGCCCCAGATGCAAGATCAGTTGCTGCAAGCTCGAAACTTTCGGGCCGGCTCCAATGCTTTACGCCAAATTTCCTTTGCTCTTATAGATTTGGCCTTACACACAGCAGATCCCCACAATCTTGACCCTGTGGCACTGGCCCATCACATAAGCCAAGAAATCCTGCCCATGCCTCCCTTACCTGAGGATCGTTTTCTGTGCTCTTTTACCCATATTTTTGCCGGGGGATATGCTGCGGGATATTATAGTTACAAGTGGGCGGAAGTTTTAAGTGCCGATGCTTTTGCTCTGTTTATGGAAAATAATAAAGACCAGCGCCATCTACAGGGACGACGCTTCCGAAATACTGTTTTAGCTCTAGGGGGGAGCCGTCATCCCATGGAAATTTTCAAACTTTTTCGGGGTCGCAATCCTGATCCTAATGCCTTGCTGCGTCAGGAAGGCTTGTTGCTCCAAAGTGAGGGCAGCTAATGCCTGTACAATGGTTTCCCGGCCATATGCATCGGGCGCGTAAACAAATTGCGGCCATCATGCCCAGCATTGATGTGGTCATTGAAATCCTGGATGCCCGCCTTCCTCTTTTTAGTGAAAACCCCATGCTGGCTGAATTGCGAGGGGAACGCCCCTGTTTAAAAGTGCTCAACAAATCGGATTTGGCAGACCCGGTAGTGACCACTGCCTGGAAAAAATATTTTCAAAGTCAATCTCAAATTTTGCCCATGGACATTGTGGCCACGGATCCCAAAATTACCCGGCGCATCATAAGTTTACTCCTTAAAATGGGTCCCAAACGAAAGCTGCTCATAAAGCCCCTGCTCTGCTTGATTATAGGCATCCCCAATGTTGGCAAATCCACCCTTATGAACACTCTGGTTGGACGCAAGGTTGCCCGTACAGCCAACCAGGCAGCCATCACCACCAAGCAAAAACGGGTGCATATTAGTGATGAAATTACCTTGTATGATACCCCAGGAGTATTGTGGCCAAAAATAGATGATCCTCAGGCCTCCTATATGCTGGCGGGCAGTGGGGCCATACGTGAAACAGCCATGGATAATACTCATGTAGCCACTTGGATCGGACAGTATCTCATGAGCGAGTATCCCCATTTATTGCAATCTCGCTATGGCCTAGATGGCCTGCCTGACACGGGAGTTGCCCTCCTTGAAGCAATAGGTAAAAAAAGAGGGTGTTTACTTAAAGGGGCAGAAGTAGATCTGGACAAAGCCGCCACGATTCTCTTGAATGAATTACGTTCAGGAAAAATTGGACGTATCAGTCTGCAAAGGCCGCTGCCTTAACGGCCTAAAATCATATCTGCAAAGTACGTCTCATAAGACCATAAGGACAAAGCTTTACCATTTCTTCTGGGTCGTCTATATCTTTGTTTAATGCATACCATTGGTATTCCCCTGAGGTTTACATGAATAAAGACATACTGATCAGTCGTCTTAAAAATGCAATGGGTTATTCTGATACCGAGGCCACCCAAGTTGTGGAGGCTATGATGGATGTCTTGACGGAATCCTTACGCCAAGGTGATAAAATCACCTTGCCCGGTATCGGAACCATGACCGTTACAGAGCGCCCGGTTTTACCAGAAGCAAACAATGCTGAACAAGCTGCACACACATCACGGGATATCAAATTTTCTCCCGGCAAACGCCTCAAAGAGGCATTAACAGCTCTTGATTTTATCACCAAAGATCTGGACTAACATCATCCTTTACTGTCAGATATTTTATTGTCCAAACAGGTGATAAGCCAAGTCCATAACACCAAAAAACATATTATGAATATCGCAAATTCCATGACCGAACTGGTGGGGAAGACCCCCTTGGTTCGCTTGCAACGATTGGCCAAGGATTGTGGAGCTGAAGTGGTTGTTAAACTAGAATTTTTCAACCCCTTATCCTCCATCAAGGATCGTATTGCCCTGGCCATGATTGAGGACGCAGAACGTCAAGGCCACCTCTCTGCGCAAACAACTATAGTTGAGCCCACCAGTGGTAACACTGGACTGGGGCTGGCCTTTGTTTGTGCTGTACGCGGCTATCACCTTATTTTAACCATGCCCGAATCCATGAGTATGGAGCGACGCATGCTCCTTGCTGCCCTGGGAGCCCAACTTGTTTTAACTCCAGCTAGTCAGGGTATGGCCGGAGCTGTGGCCGAAGCTGAACGGATTGTTGCATCCATGGACAATATTTTCATGCCTGGACAATTTTCCAATCCAGCCAATCCAGCAACTCATGAACAAACTACAGCCCAGGAATTATGGCAAGATACAGGTGGTAATCTTGATGCTCTGGTAGCAGGAGTGGGTACTGGAGGAACCATTACCGGCATTGGCCGGGCCTTAAAACACTTAAAACCTGATTTTTTAACCATTGCCGTCGAACCAGCCAATTCTCCTCTCATCAGTTCTGGTCAGGCTGGTCCACACAAAATTCAGGGTATTGGGGCCAATTTTATTCCCCCAATTTTGGACCACAAAGTTGTGGATCAAGTCATGGTGGTCAAGGATTCAGATGCCATGGACACGGCCAGGCAACTGGCCCGGCAAGAAGGTATTTTATGTGGTATTTCTTCTGGGGCCAATGTGTGGGCAGCCCTGCAACTGGCCAAGGAACCAAAAATGCAAGGGAAGCGCATTGCCACCATCATTTGTGATACTGGTGAACGCTACCTGTCAACGGAACTTTTTACCTCACCAAGCGAAAACCATGAATAAGAATAACGATAACTCAACCCTACAAGAGGTGGTGGAAAGTCTTTGTCATCCAGACTCTTACCAAGGCGTCTATCATCAGCCACGCTTCGGATCTCCCATGCCATCCGTGGAACTTTTGTCGGAAATTGTGGAACGCCTTCGGTCCGTACTTTTTCCAGGTTTTTTTAAGGAACCCTTTATCACCCCAGGCAATATGGCCTACTTTGTGGGCTCCAAACTGGAAAAAGTTCGCCGTGAACTGACGGAGCAGGTAGAGCGAGGCTTTTGTTTTGCTTGTGAACAAGGGGAACAACTTTGCTCCAAAGATTGCGCCATCAGAGCTGAAACCATTGCCGACAAATTTTTAAAGACCTTACCTCAGGTTAGAGCCATGCTTGCCACTGATGTGCAGGCTGCTTATGCCGGTGATCCGGCAGCCAAAAATCCTGGAGAAACTATCTTTTGCTACCCATCCATCAAGGCGGTCACCAATTATCGGTTAGCACACGAGCTTCATCTCTTAAATGTACCGCTCATCCCACGTATTATTGCAGAAATGGCCCATTCTTCCACAGGCATTGATATCCACCCTGGGGCCACTATTGATGAATCTTTTTTCATCGATCATGGCACAGGTACGGTCATTGGTGAAACCTGCATCATTGGTAAAAATGTACGTTTGTATCAGGGGGTAACCTTGGGAGCCAAAAGCTTTCCCAAGGAAGACAGCGGGCAATTGGTTAAAGGCATCGCCCGTCACCCTATTGTGGAGGACAATGTCACCATTTATTCTGGGGCAACTATCCTGGGACGCATCACCATTGGTCAGGGGGCTATTATTGGTGGTAATGTCTGGGTTGTGGACGATGTACCGCCAGGTACACGCGTTTATAGAAATCTGTAATTTAAGTGCAACGTTAATCTTGTTTCAAGCATCATTACATTATTATCATTTGGAAGTAATGATGCTTGAAACAAGATCCTGGTTATTTTTTTGGAAAATGCTTGCGATTTAACGTGGAAATAAAACGCATGGTGGCCAATTGAATACCCAAGGCCATAGCAGAAATAATCCAGTACATAAAAGAAAATTTGGTCACCAGTCCAGCATCCACCAGACCACGATTGAGCCAAAAATGAATCATCACGGCTAAAGCTACCCCAGGACACACCAGGGCGTAGGAACCCACCGAAGCTTCTTCACCATTTACATACTTTGCCATATAACCCAGTTTCTTGAGAACCACTCCAGTCAAAAGAGCAAAAAGTATTTGTGCTGAAAAAAATTGAGACAAAAGTATCAGCCTGTCTGCCCCACCACTACCCAAGCCAAAATGCTCATTTAAGCCATGATGTTGTCGCAAAGCTAAAATACCGAGAACCGTCAATAACGGAATAAAGACAGACAAAGTAGGTGCCGTCTCAATATTGGCTCCATTTTCCAGCAAGGAACGCAAACCTAAAACCAGGGCAATAGCAGCAATAAGAACTGAAGCCACCAGAAAAAAAGTAGATAAGGTGAGTCCCACTCCAGCCACAAAAGCTGTCGCTGACAAGCCGGCAGGTGCAGCTAGACCCACACCGACCATGGCTAGCGCAAAAGCAGGTAATGCTTGAGAAAAAGAATTGTTATGTACGCAACTAAAACCTCCCGAAACCAAAACCCGACCCAGAAACTTCCCAAGCATACGAAAAGCCATGATCCCGATGGCCAGCAAAATAAGAAGAGCCAGGGGAAAAAGAAATTCCACAATATACCACAAGCCTGGGACAAAAACCATACCCAGAATAAAGCAAACATTAACACTCATAGCCAAAGCAAGGGGCATGGCCAGTACCTGAGTCTCAGCATTGGAATTTGTGAGCTGTTCATAGGCTGGAGTTTGCTGCCACTTCTTGAAATGTTTCCAATTCCAAACAAGATACTTGAGGTTTAAGAAGGCGTAGTACGCAATACCTGCCACGGCCACTACAATCATGATCCGCTGGAAAAATCCGCCTGCCCCAAAGGAAAAAACAATATCTGAAAATACGGGCACAGATTTGCCCGGATGCTCAGTCCAATGCATAAGCCACATAAAAAAAGCCACAGCCATGCCACCACAACCCAAAGAGGTTAAAAAATATAATGGCGAGTACACATCAGAGGGTTTCCCTGTTAACGAGTTCATACACATCTCCGTATATTAAAAATTTTATAATTTGTGGAAGACAGTCCAAAAAAAACGGCGCCCACCGAGAATGAACGCCGCTTTTGCTAAGGTGTGATCACAAGTCTAATCAAAGGCCTTGTCCACAGTCCAGGCTTGCCAGACCTTGCCCACCAATGCTGGGCTGGGCTTAAGGGTCATCTTGCCTGGCCTCCAACCAGAAGGTGCTGCTTCGCCACCCTTGCTTGCACGTACTACCTGAAAAGCCTGAATCTGACGCAGGGTTTCCAGAACATTACGACCAACAGGCGGAGTCAACACTTCATAGGCCTGAACAACTCCATCGGGATCAATCAAAAAACGACCGCGTACGTCAACACCACCGGCCTCATCGTACACACCATATATTTTACCAATATTACCACCACCATCAGAAAGCATGGGGAAGGGAACAGTCTGGGCTGTGATCATCTTGGATAATTCGTCATCAACCCACATTTTATGGACGAACATGCTGTCAGTACTTGCGGATAATACTTGCGCACCCAACTTGACAAATTCGTCGTGCTTCTCAGCGACCGCTGAAATTTCAGTTGCTCAGACAAAGGTAAAGTCACCGGGATAAAAACAGAGAACCACCCACTTTCCAAGATAGTCAGACAACTTTATTGAGGTAAATTTTCCATTTAAATATGCCGGGGCAGTAAAATCCGGAGCTTTTTTTCCAACTTGAATCATAGGTTTTACTCCTTGAGAAACTGGTTCTTTTGGGGATGGGGTTTCAGATACATCTGCTTCAACTTCAGCAGTGGGGCGGGTACAAGCCGCTTCCAATTCTTCAGCCATATACACCTCCTGGATACAGGCTAATTAGTAGCAATTATCAGCAAGTAAAAAACATATAGACTATCTCTATGCACAAAGCAATAAGGAATATCTTTCATCTATCAGCAAACAAGACAATACCTGCTCAAAATACTTTAGGCCTTCTTGCTTAAAGGCCAAAAAAAACCCCGTGGGAACGGGGTTTTCAAGCTTGAAAAAAAACATACGTCTAAAAACGATAACCAACAGACATGCCCACCATATGGGCATCGGCATTTCTGATCTTGCCCTTTAACACACCATCATCTCGGCCCTTAATATTTCGGTCCATGATTTTTAAATAGGTATAGTTAAGATCCACAATCCAGTTATCCCAATGAAAACCCAATCCACCATTGAGCAGATGACGATCATTGGCCGGAACCATATAATCAATGGTATGGTCACGCACCGGGCTTTGGTCAAAAACATATCCTAAGCGAAGATCCAGCCAATCCAAGGCAGCATACTCCACACCCACATTAAAACGCCACACATCACGCCAACGTTTCGAGCTGGTAGTAGTATCCACTAAACCGGAGGAAGTGGGAATAACCGGGTCACTAAAATTAATAGTCAACTCATCGTATTTGCTCCACAAGGTATACACTGCCCCTAACTCAATACTCAATCGGTCCATGGGGTACAACGCTAAGCCCAGGGCAAAAGAATCGGGCAAAGTTACAGTACCACTGGCTGAAGTATCGAGAAAAGCGCCCGTATTCTGCACAAAACCTGGGATATCAGAAAAAGTAGCATCTCCCCGGACCTTCATATCCACCGGGCTGCGATAGGTCAGGCCTATTTTAGCATAGTCACAAGGCTGATAATGCAAGGCCATGTTAAAACCCAAAGACACTCCATCGGCATCCAGATGCAAGTCCCCATCAGGTTGCCCATATGTTGCAAATGGCAATTTTCTTTTTTGGGAAAAGGTCAAATACATGGCCTCGAGGCCCACGGCTGCAGAGAGCTTGTCTGTCACCTTAACGGCCACGTTGGGATTAACAGATACAGACTCAATAATGGCTTCATAGGAATTATACTTGCCAGGCCAATCCTCATCAATAACTGAACCCAGCCCAAAACGGGAAAAAACTCCCAGACCCAAAGAGTAACGGTCATTGACCTTCCAGGTGGCGTAGAAATGAGGAGGAACCCATAAGGCGTTTTTGTCTGATGTTGACCAGGTTTCCTTACCACTAACAGGGTCCACAGTTTGAATATCCATGACCGGATGAATCATGGTAAAGCCACCCATGACCTGTACCCCATCCAATTGGGTAATGCCAGCAGGGTTGGAAGCTACTGCTGAAGGATCATCAGCTCGGCCCACAGTGGCGCCTCCCAAGGCATTGCTGCGAGCACTCCATTCATAAATTCCAAAACCCGCAGCAAAACTCATTTGTGACATTAAAAGCACCATCCCTATGGCCCACAACCATACCTTACTGTACACGCGCATTGCCTCCCCCTTCTGCTTAAGTGTAGACACATTTTTACAATTTGAGTACCTACTCAAATCCATATGTTGCTGAGGGCTAAAGGAAGAAAAGACTTACGTCAAGAAAAAGAAAAATATATTTTATTACAGTATGATATCCATTAAAAAACAATAACTATCTAGCTAGAAAATCTCAAGTGCTCACACAAAGCTGCAAAAATACTCACGGATCCTTTGCCTGGAGTTCAGGACAAAGAACGGGTATTAGAGACATAGGGAAAGGAGAAGACAAGATGGACAATAAATCACGTATTCTTAAAACAGCGGAAAAACTTTTTGGGGAACTGGGGTACGCAGAAACAACCTATAAACGTATTGCCCAGGAAGCAGGTATTGCTGACGGACTTATTGCCCATCATTACGGAAGCAAGGAAAATCTTTTTCAACAGGTTGAGATTAGAATTCTCACAGATCTGATTAAAAAAATCGATGAAAGCCTGTATTATGCTTCGGATGGACTGAGCAGTGTGCTCAACTTTTCCAAATGCATTCTTAAAGCCTCCATCATGCCAGAAAGTGGTTTTTTAACCTTGCTGCGCTGTTCTCCTTTTTTGGCCAACACCATTGATGCCGACAATTCAGGAATTTTGGCTGTCTGTACCCAAGTGGTAGATAAAATGATTGCTTGCCTCAACCAAGGCATAGATGATGGTAGTATTCGAGACGATATTGAGCCCAGACTTGTAGCCAGTGTCATTTTTTCCACTGTTTTTGGCTCCACCAGAGCCAAACTTTTGGTCCAGGAAAATATTTTGGGCCTCAAGTTTTCAGATGACTACTACCCGGAAATTGTCAGCATTCTGACGAAATACCTGGAGCCCGCACAACAGCCAGCAGTTGAAGATTAGGAGTCCTCATCCTTGCCAGAACCCTGTTGTGTCATGGCATAGGCTATCACACAGCCAAGAGCAAAACCACCTAGGGTTATCCACCAAACCATTGTGCCTCCCAAATTATCCAACATGAAAAGATCGACCCAACAACAACTTTCCGCCAGCCAATATGATAAAAAACAAATTGGCACCCCAAGCACCTAAAAAAGAGGCAATAAGCCCATTTTCCCCAGCAGATACACAAAGTACAAACAAGCCATGATAACAAAAGGTAATGACCAGCCCCAAGGGGATAATAAGATATAGGGAGCCAAACAAGGTCAGTAAAGCCAGGGCAATAAAGGCCATAATTACCACAGAAAATGCATAGGCAAGCTTTGCGTGCCAGGCAGTCAAAAGACGCTCAATATTCGAGCCAGACTCTTTGAGCCGGTGAATCTCCTGGCCCAGTTGCCAAAGAGGCAGTGACTCTAAACGAGTCTTGGGATCAATAACTAAAAAATTTTCCACATTTGTATGTAAATCTAACTCCATGCTCTGTTCAAGAGTTGTAGTAAAATTCTCGGGATCAACAATTTCAACCTTGTGCAATGTCCAGCCCCTGGTTGAGGCTTCAAAACTTCCAGATCGAATAATACGCAGGACACTTCCCCAGTTACCAGGATCCAACTCATACAAAACCAGCTCAGAGCCAATGCCAGACTTGGGTGTCACCTTGCCCATATGCACGATGCGTCCACCTTCTCGAAACCAGACGTCCTCCAACTGCCGGCTGGCCATTTGCCTGTTACGCACTTCTTCGTTCCAAATTTGCTCTGCTGCCCCATAACCCTGCACACCCAAAACTTCAGAAAAAAGAAATTGCACGCAGGCCAAACACAAAGCATACACCAGGATGGGGCGACTAATAGTACCTGGAGAAACGGAGCAGGCTTCCAGGGCCAATAATTCTCGGTTACGCAACATCAAACCAAGCTGGGCCAAAAGTGCAATTAAAAAAACAGCAGGAAAAATTTGCGCCAAAATAAATGGAGCACGATAAATAAAATACGAGGCAATGGACATCCAGCTCACATCTGCTTCTAAAAAATTATCCAGTCGATCAAAAAGCTCTACAAAAAAATAAACTCCAAGACCTGCTGCCAAAATAATTGATAAAAAAAACATATTCTGACGTAAAAGATAACGAGATAAAATACTCATCATTCAGACCTCCAGATCAATCTCCATATCCGCTGATACAGAAGGCGTATATTCATTTCTCGCTCTTGACTCACCAACCACAATCCTAAACATCCGAGTACAGCAAAAAAGACATTGGAAAACCAGACCGCAACAGCTGGAGGCAAAGTTCCCCCTTCTGCCAGGGCCATGCCCACAGATAAAAGAGTATAATAGAAGAAAAAAGCTCCCAAAGATACCAACAGCCCATATTGACGGCTCATACCTTGGAAAGCAAAAGCCAGAAAAAAGGCAAAGAGGCCCAGAATCAAGCAAGCCATGGGCAAGGCCAAACGTTTGTGAATTTCAATTGCAACACGACGCTGAAAATTATCATCCCTGTCCGGCACATCCTGATCGTATAAATGCACTAGCCTTTTCCAGGACATTTCTTTGGGTGACATCTCCTTAAGCTCCATCCCACCCAAAAGCTGGGACATGTCCAAACTGACCAAATAACGATTAAAGCTGATAACTGACAGTTCACTGCCTGCATCTCGATACAAATGCCCGTCCCGCAAGAGTATAAACACCTGACCCTGGTCTGCGTTGGAATCAATGCGGCCATGTGAGGCCACAATTGTGGCTTGAGCATTGGGACGGGACCTGTCCAGGACAAAGACATCCAGCAGCTCATCTGTAGCTGGATCAGCTTGCCGGGCATAGACAGCCAGGCCTGGATATGAGGTATTAAAAACTCCAGGTGCAATACTAATGGATGTCTTTTTGCGAGCCAGCTCCACCACAGTACTTCGAAACTCATCCATACCCCAGGAAATACCTACCAAGGACATCCACAAGGTGAGCCCGGTACAAAGAAAAGATAAAACCAAAGGTGCCGGTAATAACGGCCAGATACTTAGTCCCCCGGCCCGCAATGACGTCAGTTCCCGATCAGCACCCATACGCAGCAAAGTAAGGCAAATACCCAACATGCATGACACAGGAACCAAAAAGAGAAGAAAAAAGGGACTCAGGAAAACAAAAAGCTTGCCCAAATCAAAAAAGGAGACTCCCTGGCCCATAAAGAGTTCTCGCAATTGCAGTATGCGGCCAAGTAAAACCAAACATAACAAGGCAGAAAGACAAATAAGGCAAATAAGCCCCATTTCCCGAAAAAGCTCTCGCTGCAATAAGCGAATTCTCACTTGCTTTTCGCCTCATCCTGGTAAAAACGCTCCAAAGCCAATTCTTCATTGGGGGTCAGATTATACTTTGTCGCTGCCTGATGCATAAGCAAACGAAGACTGTGGTCTGGTGAGCGATGTTCCTCAATCCAGGCAATGGCATGACGTAAATTTTTATCTGTGGGCATGATGGTGGTCATGAGCTACTCCAAATTTGTTGTTTCAAAAACAAAAAATACTAGCGCAACAGCCTGCGAGAGACAATCAATTACCTGCCCTTATTTTTTGTTGCGTGCACCTTGAACCAGAGGTTCCTGACCAGGTAACCACGTAAAACGCACGGCACCATGCTCGGCTGTACTCAAAACATCCATACTTGCTTTTTGGCAAGCACCAACTACCTCGGTATGGGGAAAAGAAAAGCGATTAAAGGGTCCGCACGCGGCCACAGCCCATTGTGCACTCACAGCAGCATATAATCGAGGGCTCAAGCTGGAACGTGACCCATGATGTGGCAATATCAGTACATCTGCATCCAAGGTGGCATTGCTGGCCAAAAGCAAGGCTATACCCTGGCGTTCTATATCTCCAGGAATAAGGGCCAGACCACGATCTTTCCACACCAGGCGCAATACCAAAGAATTATTGTTACTCGACTTGCCCACCTGCCCCAAAGGAGGGTGCAGAACCTCTAGCCATAATCCCGGCTCTATGGGTAAACGGTCGCCGGCACGCACTCTCAGGTTGGGCCACAATCTTTGCGCGACAAGAGTGCCAATAAGCTCTGAGTCTTGTGAATCATCCTCAAGCCCAGTCCAAATAAAAGAACCGATATTCAAGGACTGGAGAATATACCCCAGCCCACGAGCATGATCCAAATCCATGTGCGAAAGAAAAACATAATCCACCTGCGGTGGATACTGCCAGGCCAAGGCTGGGGCAACCACAAATCGCCCAGGATCATAGGCTGTATTCCAGACCCCACCCCCATCAATCAAGAGAGTTTTGCCAGTATGTGATCGAACCATCACTGCCTGGCTCATACCCGTATCCAATACTGTCAGTTCCATCCTCTCTTGTGTCAGATCCATCATTTGTTTCAAGGCTGGGGCCATCATCAGCCCCAATCCCAAACCAAAATAAGCCATAGTCCTGCGCCTGGACCAACCCTGGGATAACGTCACAGCCAGTACACCAAGAGTCAGCCAGTAGCCCAAAATTTCAATACCCCCTGGCCGCAAGGGTACAAACACCTGTAACCACCCTACCTGATCAAGGAAACTGAGCCCTCTTTCCAAAAGCAGCACAGGATAGGCAGCTATGCCAAAGAGATGCTGAGCCAATCCTGGAAAAATACCCATACAGACAAAGCCTAAAAAGGTGACGGGTAAAACTACCAGCCCCAAAACAGGGAGCCAAAGAATATTGAGCCACAGATGTGGAGAAATTTCCCCAAAATAGAGAGCGAGAATTGGCAATAAAAAAGCATTGGCACTGAAACTGACCACAGCCAGCATCAATGCGTGATACAGGGGACGCAAAACCCATGTCCTAGCCAGGGGCATCAAAAATTGACTGAGATAGGGGACAAACAAGATAATGCCCACAACTGCCAACACAGAAAGCTGTAAGCTCAGATCATGGACGGCCCTGGGGTCAAGAATGACCAGTACAGCCATGGCCAGAAATAAAGAATCCTGAACAAATCGCCTGGTACCCAAGAACTGGTGCACAGCCATGGTTGCCAGCATCAATGCTGCTCGTTGTAAGGAAGGCGCAAAGCCGCCCAGCCATAAATAACCAAACCCCAAAGGCAAAGCCAAAAGGGTACCCAGTTTTTGTCGTGGCAAGGACAAAAACATCTGGGGCCGAATCAAACCTAGCCCCCAGGTCAAGACATAACCAAAGCCAGCTACCAGAGCCAAATGCAGGCCAGAAAGCGCCAGACTATGGGCCAGACTGCTACGTCGAATACGTTCCATAAAGATGGGATCTAAAAAAAATCTGTCCCCAAAAAGAAGAGCCCGTAACACAGCTCCACCCTGATTTTGGGGCATCAGATCGGCAACGCGCTGCATAAGACGAAAACGGATGCCTGCTGCCTGGTTTTGGACCAGGTCCACTTTTAGAACACCCTGAGTGTACGCTCGGTGCCAGACATCACGTTGATGCCAATGCTCCTCACTGGAAGACAAACCAAAATTGGTTCGACCACGCACTGGACGTATTTTGAGTCGAGTTGTAAATTTCTGACCTACCTGTAGGAACTCAGATGGGTGGTCCCAAGACCAATACAAGCGACCCGGCATGGTCGCATTGGTTCTCAGATCCATGACCTGAGAGGCAAGAATACCCACCCTCTGCCCGGGATAGGATCGTACTTCGTCAATAACTCCCCACACCAGAGTTTCAGTGTTCCATTCTTCAGGCGGTGCAAGTCTGGATGGGGAGAGGGCAAAACTCACACCAACACCAAGGCTAAAGCACAAAAATAGTATCAATGCCACCCGTCCTCGTGCCCAAACAAGGATCGCCACGCCAAAAGCCACAATGGCAGTCCAAAAATATATTGGTACAAACAGGCCGCATACATAGCCCACAAAAGCTTTTTGCCAAGAAAGCAGCGGCTTGGGCCCGGAAGTTTCTAGAGAAGATCTGCTTGGCTGTATGTCTTTACCTCCTGAAACTCTTATAGCAAAGCTTACCTGGGTTGTCATGTTTGCATACTCCAAGTACCATCAGGGCAGACAGAAAAAGGGCATTGCCGGATCGCTACTTCTCGGGATATAAAAAGAAATCTGATGCATAGATTATAATAATTCAAACTATCTATAAACCCATAGTTTAAGGAGCATGCATGGAAAAGTTTTCCGTATTACTAGTGGATGATGAGGAAGATTTTCTGCGCACAATTATCAAACGCTTGAATAAACGTGGTATTCAGGCTCAGGGTGCTTCGCGTGGCGAACAGGCTTTGGCCATGCTCGCTGAAACTCCTCGAGACATTGTTGTGCTTGATGTTAAAATGCCGGAAATGAACGGGCTGGAAGTACTTAAAAAAATTAAAGAATCATGGCCCACCACAGAAGTGATCATGCTCACCGGTCACGCCAGTATTGATTCAGCCATGGAGGGTATGGAATGTGGAGCTTATGATTATTTGATGAAGCCGGCAGATCTGGAGGATCTTTTGTACAAACTTGAAGACGCCTACAGAAAAAAAGTCTTGTCTGAGCGTCAAGCCGAACAAGGGCCACCAGATACCGTGGATAGCTAAATTGTTCAGTCAGGGTTGTCCTTGAGCACATATACTTCACGTTTCTTTTTTGATCGCAACGACCACGCACTATTGCGCATTGTCAATGATGTCCTGGATCGTTCGCCTCAAGGCCAAAGTGCAAGCTCATTGTTGGCTTCCTATATGCATCCCCATGGCATCAAAGAGATGGCTGCTCCTCAAGTATTGCGCATTGCCTATGCCATTGCCAGTCTGCTGGGTTCTTTAGAGGAAGGTCAGGCTGTTAAACGCCTGCGAGCCTTACGGGCTCTCAAAAACGAAGTCATCCTGTCTGCCACATCCTATCTACAAAAAAATACCTCTCGGGTATTATTGCAGATTATGAAGGAGCTTATTCGCAATCGTGGTAACCAGGCTGTCCAATTATGCCTGGCCCATGATTTTCGTATGGCCTCCTCGGGCAAACCTCGTATTGTTCGTGCCGAGCTAGAAAAATACCATCTCTTGGAAATGCCCGAAGAATGGAATCAACTGGCTTTTGATGATCATATTCATGATGCCAATACCAAAGGTCGCAAATCTCCAACACATCTGGTCATGGATGCCTGGATCAAGGGTATTCGTTTTCTCACTGTGGTGTATTATAATTATGTTGATCCAGAAGTGGCAGATGAACTTTTGGAAGCTGGGTCTATTTTGGATATGCGTATCCGCATTGGCATTGAAGTTCTTTCACGCTTTCGGGGAAAATATGTGCGTACCATCTGGGAGCCTCGTGGCTACACAGACCCCAAGTCTTTTCGAGCCTTTTTAGAAGAACAGCCTGTCCGCGCCTTTATGCATGAAAGCCGCCAGGTTTCGACCTATCAGCAAAAATACGTGTTTGAAGCTCTCCATGCGTATAATGCCATTCACCGCCTGTCCCTGAACCAAGAGTTTGGGCTGGACCTTGATGAACTTAGTGAATTTGAATTCAAATCCTTTGTAGGCACTGGACAACCATCACTTTTGCATTTGGCCAAGTTTATCCAAAGTGGCCTGGGACCTAAACTGGAACAAGCTGTACAACGCTTGGGGAAGGAATATCGTAAGGCCAGCCCAGAACGACGCAAGGAGCTGGAATCACAGGTGCAAGCCCTCAATGCCATTGATTCAGAAATGATTATCACCCGATATCTCCAGCCCTGCCGCAATCCAGATCTCCATGACCCGTCCACTCCTCAGGACTCACCCGATGTTCCAGCCCTGCTGCAACTCACTCCAGGCGAACTCTTACCGCGTTTAGCCAAATTCCATTCCAGCTCCCATTTTACGTTAAGCTTGGCCAATCTTTCCATCCCCGACACATTGGAAATTTTGTATGATTGCCAAGGCCATATCACGAATATTGAATTATACAGCTTAAAAGACATCTCCAGGGGCAGACTTCCAGTACGAGGCACCTTAACCCAACTCTGTCCTGGCGATGCTGTGGACCTGACCAGCCCGGAACGACTGGCCGGTAGCATTTGTGCTTTGCGCGATGCTTTAAACCAAGACAATGTTATTGCTCTCAAAAAAGCAATTCGTGAGGTTATCTGGTCCTTTGAAGAAGATCGTCTGTCCCTGGCCAAGCAATTACAAAAAAACCAGGAGCAAGAAGACCTCTCCATGACCCTGCCTCTGGAACAAGAACTCTCAGGCATGGAGGAACGCAAGGCAAAACTTCTGGACATCCTCTTTAACATTGAAACTTTTCATAAATTTTATAAAAATCGTTCCTTGGGTTCAAGGCTGGGGAGTAGTTCCACCGGACAATCTCGTCATCAATACGGGATGGGCGTTGTGGTTTTGGACACTTTACCCCGACGTTCCAGAAAACTTGCTCTGGCTCCCACTGAAAGCCATCGCAAACTCTTGCCTGTTACTGCTTGTTTGACTGTTCAAAAAAAGATTTTTTGTCAAAACCGCAAAAGTAAATCTTTCTTTTTGAAAGCTCTGCGGGCCGTTCCTGGTCTGGAGCACTGGGGGTGCCAAACTACCTGCGAATGGTCCCTGGAAAATATTGATATCCATCCTGACCAGCCAGGTAATGTGATCACCTTGGGTGGTATCCAGGGCTATCCTGATAATGGTTTGCGACTACCTGGACAAAATGAGCCAGAAGACAAAACAGCTCGCTCCAGTCGTCGTCTCAGTACAGCCTTTAAAAATGCCCTGAAAATCCTTATTGGCTTTATCCCCGCATTTTTAACCTTTGCTCTGACAGAAAGTTGGTGGGTACTCGCCTATTTGGGTGCCTTTATCTGGTATGCCATTACCTGGGTACGCAATGTCATCCAATCAGTTTTAGGTGGCGGTGGACTCAAACGCTCTCCTCTTTTACGCTGGAACTCCCTGGTCAGTTGGAGCCGCATAGCTGATGACCTGCTCTATACCGGGTTATCCGTCCCCCTGCTGGAACTGGGAGTCAAAACCATGCTCATGGATCACACCTTTGGTGTTAATGCCAACAATGCTCCAGGTGTTTTATTCACGGTCATGGCCCTCATTAATGGTGTGTATATTTATTCCCACAATATTTTTCGAGGACTGCCACGCAATGTGGCCATTGCTAATTTTTTTCGCAGTATTTTATCCATTCCTTTAGCTGTGATTTTTAATTTTGGACTTAGTAGTACCATGTACATGGCTGAAGTACCCATAACTACTATTGAAGAGATGCTCCAAAAATGGGCAGCTGTGGTTTCCAAAGTGGCCTCAGATTGTATTGCTGCCATTGTGGAAGGCTTGGGTGACCGCCAAAAAAATGTGCGCATCCGTCTTGCAGACTACCGCGCCAAGCTCGTGTCCATGTTTGATGTTTATGCCAGATTGGATGTCACCTTCCCAGAAGAAGATGTCCTGGATATGCTCCAGTCCCCCAAAACTTTTATGGAAACCATAACCTATGAAGTCCGCGACCTGGAAAAAGTCCTAATCGCTAATGCGCTGGATTTAATGTACTTATGGTTCTATCAGCCCAGGGCCCAGCGGGCTTTGCTTATTGTAGTCCAAAATATGACCAGAGAAGAGTGGCTCATTTTTTTACGCTCCCAATACGTGCTGTTACGCCACCGGGAAATCAGCCAAATGTTTGTTGATGGTCTGGTAGGCAAAAATTTCTCCAAAGCTCTGGCTTTTTATTTGGATCGTTCTGAAGAATATTTACGGAATATGGAACAAATCGGACAACACTTTGGAACTCAAAAAAGTTAAGTCAGTTTTTTTCACTTAAAAAACAGAGAAAAATTATGAAGAACATTCGTGCTGCTCTTTTTAAACTTGTGCTGGCCAACCTTATGATCTTTGTCGCCTTTCACTCTGCCAGGGCTACAGAACCAGCCATGCCCCTTACCTGGGAAGGAACCATCAACAATGCTATCCCAGTGTCTTTGTGGTTTGATGTACGTGGAGGGCTGGTCATGGGTGAAATCACCTATACCAAAACTGGTACCAATAGCCCAATTCGCCTTCTGGGCTATGCTACAGGACCAGCTGATGATCCCGAACTTTTGCTTCATGAATTTTTACCCTCAGGACAAATTACGGGCATTATCAAGGGAAAAATATCCAACACGAGTTTTACAGGTACCTGGCAGGCTCCTGACAGAATTTCTGAAAAGAACGGACAATTCCAGACCAGTGAGGCTATCCTCTATCCTCTGGCCTTAACCTCCCAAAGCCCGGTTTGGCCCGAAAGCTTATGGCAATTTGATCCTTCTGCCATGGCTGGCACCTATGAGTTTAGTTATGGTGAAAATGCAGCCAGCGGTAGTGTAAAACTTGCCCTAACAAAAGATGGCTTTGTAGATTTTAGCATTGATACCAACTCAGCTGCACCAGGATTTAATATGTGCCGCATTCCCATTGATGCTGGGAACTATGAACAAGGCCGCCTGGAAGGCAATCGTATTGTCCATGAAATAGATGAAGACTGTGCCTTGGAACTTATTTTGTATAGTGAGTTCCTTTTTGTCCGCACCTTGGACCAAAGACATTGCTCAGGTTATTGTGGCATGGGCGCCTATATTGAAGGCACATATCTCAAGACCCAAGCAGCATCCCAAAATTCAGGGCCAACTACTGGGGCTGAGACCCGTTTTGTTCCCTTGCAGGTGCAAAAGGACCAAGTCCGCTTGCGTTCTTTGCCGGGCCTTGATTCCGAGACAAAAAAACTGGCGGACTTAAACACCATACTTTTAGCTGAAATGCCTGTGGTGCAGGAGCAAGACTCTGGAACAGGTTGGTACAAGATTGTGGGAATTTTAGACCATAAAACAGGTACCATCAGCTCCCGCCTGGCCCTGGGCCAATTTACCCCTGCCTATATCAGCAGCACTATGGTGCAGGAAATATCCTTCAGTGATGCCAAACTCACTGAATCCCAAATCTTAGCAGAGCTCGCCCAAACCCCTTATGGACAAGGCTATAGTGCAATAGACATCTCCCAAGAAGAACAGCGAAACATGGCCAGTAAAAACACCTTGCCAGCTTCTGTATTTTTTCATGAATCATCACAAACTGGGCCCATTCCTATCTATAAAACTCCATCTACAGCCGGTGAACTGACTAATTCTCAAGTTACTTGGGAAGATCTGCAAGAAAACTACTTGGCTTTTGATCTTTTGGCTCTGGACAGCAAAGATGAAGATTGGATTTTTGTTGTGGATCAGAATTGTTTCTTGCCTGCTGGATGGGTGGAGACCAAGCTTGTAGATGTCACGTTTTTTGATGATGGACGACGTATTGGACAACTCATTCCCCTGCATCTTGGGGCCCATGTCTCGGAAATGATGAAACGCTGGGGACCGGGAGAACTTCAATCACGCACTGTGCATGAATATTGGCGTGGCCCTCAGGAGCAAACAGTGCTGCGATTTGATGGCCTGGAAGTAGAGTATGAAGATTGTCGTAATGTAACGTTTACCCTGACCCGACAAGGTGCGGGTCTAGGTGGAATTTTTATCAACACCCCGTGGTGTAACCAGGACTATATTGAGAAAATCTTTGGCCCTAAGGTCAGTATTGAAAAATCAACCCAGGATGGGGAAATATCCTGGAACGTTGGCTGCTATCTAGACGGCTGGGGTTACCAAGTCTTGCTTTTCTTTAATGCTCAGGGACTGGTACAAAAGTTTTCATTTAGTGGGCATGATAACAACCTAAGCTAGTCAGACTAAGAGCCTGAGTTCTATAGTGTGCTTATTATCTGAAGGTTTAGTTGGTGGGAGTAAGCAGTCGTTTTTTCAAAAGCTCTGTGAAGTTGCGACGTCCATCGGCAACAATATGAATATGGACTTCTTGAATAGCTTGATGGACTTGGTACACAACCCGATACGGTGGAACCTGAATTTCCCTGTAAGAAAAAACATTGATGTGCCTCATCTCGGGAGGAATGCGTCCACGATCATGAAGCTTACCCAAGCTGTCCCGCGCCTGGATAAATCTGGACAGAATCGTTTCGGCAATATCCGGCCCGTCCCTGTCGGCAATGAAAGAAAAAATATCTTTTATGTCTTCTTTGGCGGGGCTGGTAAACTTAACCCGCCAGGACGGTTTATCCACGCTCACTTCGTTTCTTAGCTATCATCTTGCGAATATCATCAAACACTTCGTCGGAATCATGGAGCTTTCCGGCTTCGGTGGCAGCGGTGCTATCTGCAAGCATACGTAACATGGCCAGACTTTGCTGCATCTGATCATATTCCCGCACGTTCATCACCACGGCTTTGGCTTCGCCGTTTTGCGTTATGACTATCGGATTTCCGGTTTCTGCAACGGTTTCTACCACTTGCTTGGCGTTGTTCTTGAGCCATGAAATAGGCTTGATGTCTGAGTATAACTGCATGTACCCTCCATTTAGGGGAAGAATTATGACTTAATTTTGACTATTACCTTTCAAGAAAATAATCAAGAGTCCCTGAAACCATGGGAAACAGCTCTGGAAAAAAAAAGATGGTACAGCTCAAGAATCGTCAGATCAAATCGAACTAACTCAGATAAAAAAACTACATCTCCTGAAGTGCGAATGAATAAAACTGATCTGGCTCAAAACTTAAAAATTTCATCCTAAAATTGTTTTAAATCATAAATTCATGTACAGCTTCGATCACAGCGTATTTTAAGAAACTACAACTCTCTGGAACAAACCTTCCAGTCCTATAGTCATGGCCAACAATAATACCGCCCTTGGCTATTTTTAAGCGCACCACTTCTAATTCCATTTTTGCATCTTTATATTCATGGGAGGTGTCAATATGTAGTCTCCCTATTTTTAGTACTTCTTAATGTAATCCTCCCCTAAAACATCCTTCGTTCAAAAAACTCTCATTATAAATGGTGTTGTTTTAGGGGTACACATGTAAATGATATAAAGACCATACTACCAGACCATACGCATGAACTCTCTCATAATATTGCAGATAAACTTGCAATTTTAAGCGACAATTTAACATGCTGAATATATTATGCTTTACATTTTACGATTCATACTATTTAAAATATTATTTCTAACAAATTGCATGATAAATTCGTTCACAATTTTTACCATCACGTATGTGAAATATTTTTTTAATACGTTGCATGTACTGAGCAAAGCATTGACACCCTGTACTAAAGTAGCCTTCAATCCACTCAATAATTTCATCTTCTGTATTACAAACAGGTCCAAATCCATCTTTTTCATAAGAAAAATAACCTGGCCTACGATTTTGTCTCAACGAAAATTCTGCAAGACTATCAAATTGATAATATATGGTTGGTCGATGCATAAAAGCCATATCAAATGTAATGGAAGAATAGTCTGTAATTAACAGTATAGATGTTTTAAGTAGATCTTGAATGGACTCATTTTTAGGTCTTCGAATGTTTTCAGACAATTGAAATTCATTCAGGTAATCGGCAAAACCTGGATGTGGCCAAAATACTGCTTCATACTCATATTTTTGCAACAAAGCTTTAAAACGAGATGAAGAAATCAGTGCATTCCATGTTCTCGCAAAATGTGAATGAATAAATCTAGGGTTGTATTCACGTTGTTGTCCCTTACCATCCCAAGAGCCTGCAAGATCAGCTCGCCAAGTGGGCATGATAAAAAATCTTTTTTCCGGTCGGGGCACTGCGAGCAAAGCATCGTGTCTGGGCAAGCCAGAACGAATAACCTCTTTACGAGTTAACACATAGTCAGTGCTGTCATCAATTATGGAATGGTATTCATCCACTGTTGTTGTTACAAAAACATCCATGTCAATAGTGTTAATCCAGGGTGATAAATTTTCCTTTATTACTCCATGCTGTAAACTTATATACTTAAATTTTTTAAGATCTCCATAATACCTATCTTCCAGCCAGGCATAGATATAAATATCCATCTGGCTGGAAATAAGCCTGGTTGCATTAAAAAACAAAATATTATGCTCCATGCTGCCAAAAGGAATCAATCGAAAGCCTTCTTTTTGTAAGCGCGGCCAATGAGCTGATTCTTCCCTCAGGACAAACCAGGCATTTATTCCCGGTTTATTGTGCATGATCCAGCGGTATAAATGCTCTGCATTGTCATCAGCTTGTGTGTCGCGATCAATAAACATCCAGGCATTTTGAAAACGTTTTTGCATGGCAGACGACTGAGCCAGATGGCGTAAGGCACGCACATCAGCAGGAAAATTTCGATCATCAAGAGGCTTGGGAGTGAAAGAATCGCGAATTTGGCCCACATTATGATTCAAAGCAGTGGCTTGTTCGCCAACTGTTAAGGAACAATGATCTTCATCTTTTGCAGGCAATTGCAGCCAGAGAATTCTTTCAAAAATATTGTAATCTTTCCCTGTAAACACACTACAATTTTTGGTAAAGGCAGGTTCATTCAAAGCACCATCGCACATATATTTTTCTTCTGGATGCGTATCACAAAAATAATAACGTGCTCGTACAAGATTTTGTTCAACGTCAAACTTATCAAAGCGCACATTTTTATCCCAGCCCTGCTGACGAATCCTCTCATAGTGCAGGATTTGCTGGTGTTGACTCAAGATAAGACGACTGCTGGCCAAACGCTGCACCATGCTTGGGGCCGTGCTTCGAAGTGTTTGCCACAAAAGAAAAAAACCGGGATGCTTGAAAGCCATGTTTTTTTCATCTGCCAGCAAACGCTCAAATCCTTTATGCCGAGTACACACTCGTGCGGCATCACGTACTACGCGCTGTACATCATCTTCCATGCTTTTACCGTCTTGTACTTGCTTAAGAAGATGAAGAAGATAAGCAAAAAGATAGCCGTCATAAAATATGTCAGCCAGTTTTATATTGTTATTTTTTACTGACTCCTGATAAAACACATTACAGCAGCGAAAATAATTCTCATAATGCTCTGGGGTATAGCGTGTGGTGGACAGCGAATCTGTTCTTTTTATCCAATGATACACTGTATCTGGTAACCAGACCAGGCGTTGTATATGGTAAAACAAATGCGTAAGCATATAGATATCATCAGCGGTACGCATATCTTCGCCATGAAAAATATTATTTTTTTGTAAAAGTCCTGTGGGAAACAGCCAGGTCCAATGGGCACATAAAAAAGGATTGGGGCCAATGCGTTGGGCCAATGCACTGGGTTTGCAAATTTCTGGAAGATCAGGTCGTACTTCATGATTGATCAGCAAACCATCACTGGTAATTTCATTATGGCAAGCACGGACAATGGCATTGTGTTTTTTGTAGGCTGCCAAACGAACTTCCAGGGAGTTTTCTGGCAACAAATCATCAGGATCAGCAAAACAAATTGTTTCAGTTCTTGTCGAGCGAATACCTAGATTACAAACACGTCCAAGCCCCATGTTTTGAGCATTATGAAGGACATGAAAACGAAGGTCTGTACTGGCATATCCCTCAAGCATTGCTGCACTATCATCGGTGGAAGCATCATCAATAAACAGCACTTCAAAATTTTTAAAGGTTTGCAACTGTAAAGATTGTACAAAACGCGGCAGGTATTGTTGCATATTATACACAGCAACCACTACGGTAAGGGGAACAGACATGCAGACCTTCCTTGCAACATGACATCGAACAATACTGAACCTGTTGGCGGGCAACTCAAATAAGGTGAACCAAGCAATTCAGTATCGTCAAAAAATAACTTTGAAACACAGCTAAGCAATCCTTGGGCCAATAATCTTTAACGCTCCTACCACCTCAATAATACAAAATCAGGCGAGAAGAGATGACAACTCTTTGACAGAAAACAGAAGCAATCAAACAAGACAAAAAACTATGAATACTTCTGGGTAAAAAAGATGCACAGGTAGGACTTCTAGCACCAAAAAAGGGTGGACCAGGAATATCCTAGTCCACCCTTTGCTTTCTGGAGCCCACAAGCAGAATTGAACTGCTGACCTCGTCCTTACCAAGGACGCGCTCTACCTACTGAGCTATGTGGGCTTTATGGTCGGGATGAGAGGATTTGAACCTCCGGCCCCTTGAACCCCATTCAAGTGCGCTCCCAAGCTGCGCTACATCCCGTTGACCGAATGATGTTCTTAGAGATGGTACTTGGCTTTGTCAAATAGTTTTTTATAGACGCTGAAATCTCAAGCCTGTCCTATCCCTTTTAGGCAAAAAAAATACACACCACAAAAGATAGACAAATCAGGGCAGTCTTGAAACAAAAGTTAAATCAATAGGTGCAGCGTGGGAGGTTATTTACAATGCTACATTCAATGGCAAGGCTTTCATAGAAGGACTGGCAAGGAATAGAAACAGACATGGTCCCATTATTGACATGAACCATAACCGTACAATTGGGGGAAGAACAATTTAAGGACTGGACGCCATTGACAATTTCTTGGCTGATAGCCTCAAGCATACAATTCTTAAGGTTGGCTTCAGTATGACGCAGTACACTTTGACGCTTATGTTGACCAAAATATGGAATAGCAATAGCAACCAAAATACCAAGAATGGCAATCACAATGAGTAGCTCTATCAGAGTAAAACCTGACGTATCCTTCATCTGGCTCTCCTAAGACACAAGTAGCTAGTGAAAGCTACTGCAAGATAGTGACCAAACGAAAAAAAGAATTGAAATAGCTCTAACCTACTACAATGACGACAAAAAATCTATTACAAAAATATTTTTGTTATAATAGAAAAGAAAAAAGTTCTAAAAAAAAGACACTTTTCAGAACTTTTGTGACAAATTTGGGAAGTTCACCCAAAAATTGGCAAGGAGCTACCCCTTGCTGCCAAAGAAATTAAAAAGCCTGCCATACAATCTTGATACCTATACCTAAGAGGATGAGTCCACCCAGGGCTTCAGCTCTAGGGGCCAGACATGCTCGATGTCCAATGCTACGACCAAGGTACAGACCTGTAGTGGTGAACAGGGAGGCCACAAGAGCAATAATACACGCTGGTCCCCATACCGGGATGTGCAAAATAGCCAAGGTCAAACCCACAGCCAAAGCATCAATACTGGTTGCCACGGACAACATAATCAGTCGCTTACCTGTGGTTGGATCTTGAGCTGTGCCCTGCTCGCAACCCAGAAAACTTTCCCAAAGCATTCGGCCACCAATATAAAAAAGAAGCCCACAGGCAATCCAGGGCCCAAAACGCAAAAAACAGTTGTGCAGGGTCTGTCCACCAAGCCAACCTAAAATAGTCATAAGTCCCTGAAAAAAACCAAAATGCCAGGATAATCGAAAATTCTGGCGTCTGGAAACTTCTTGAAGAGCCAACCCTGTGCCCAAGGCTACAGCAAAGGCATCCATGGCCAAGGCAATGGCCAAAAATAGGATCTCAAGGAAAGACATAGTTTTTCCAGGTTAGAAATAATTTCAAGAACATGTGGGATTACAGGCCAGCCAGGGACAAAAACTCAAAGCTTGGGTTGTCAGAGCCACGCCTCCTTCACATAATTCGTGCATGATGAGAGGTGCAAGCACCCTAAGCCCTGGGGCACCATTCTTTACTGCACGCACTAAAACCAGACGAGCGATTCGATCAGCCAAGGGATGCACAAAAAGGAGCTCCTTGGGCTGCAACGAAAGCTCCCTCATGCTGGTCAAGAGCTCATCCACAGCTTCGGCCAAGTAAATAAAATAGCTGGATTTACGATTGCCCAGAAAAAAAAAGCTGGCCTGGATAAAATCCTCTAGCCCACCCTGCTTTTGAAAACGGGCCTGGGTTTTCTTTTGATCCAAACAAGCACGGCCTGTGGTCAATTCCCGATAAGGCGGGTTACAGACCACCACGTCCATGCTCTCAGGCTTTAAACCACCCCTATGGCGCACATCAGCCCGAATCAGCCCAAAGCGGGCTACAAGTCCGAGCCTGACAGCATTACTTTGAGCATGACCAAGCATGGACAGGTCCAAATCCAAACCAGTAATGAAAAAATGGGGGTGCATCAGGGCCATGGTTAGGCCCACCACTCCACATCCTGTGCCCAGATCAAGAACTCTTTGCCCCTTATCCTTGGCGGCAAAAGAAGCCAAGAGCAGTGCATCCACGGCAAAACGAAAGCCTCGCTTTGGTTGGGATAAGCCCCGCGGAAAAAATGCACGAGCCTGATCTACTTGAGATGCAACCCTCTTTCCTGTCATTTGGACCGGACCCCCCTCTTTCCTGTCATTTGGACCATAGGCAGTGAGCAAAGAAATCTAGGGTCCCCTGTCACTCCTGCGCAGGGTGGAGCCCAGAAAGACACGGGGATTGACCACTCCTGGCACAGGTCTGTCTCTACGGTAGTGACTACGGACAGAAGATGGATTGCCACATCTTGCCACACTCCGTTCGCAGTCCTTTCAATGATGAGATAGACCCATCCCCTCTACCACACTGGTATATCGGCATCGGATGTGTCATAAGGAAGTATTACTACCAATCCTTAAACTTCTGGAGGCGGGCATAAAACAAGTATGCCGTATTGGACTGGATATCGCAAAGAATAAATTTCAGGTGCATGGCGTGGATAAGCACGAACAAGATGCTTTCAACAAACAATTAAACAGAAACAATGTTCTGGAAGCACGTATTTCATCAAGGTACAGCCAGTATGGCCAGATACCGAATACATGACTGCATTCCTCTTGTCTGGTGCAAAAAAGTTTTGTTTGACACGCGGGACGGGTCTATACATGACCGCATTAATACTCTCCTGGAAAATATTCATTGATGCAAAAGTAGCTGTTACCAATAAAATATTGTAATCAGTGCTTCCTGAGGAGGTAACCCATGCAATGTATTATTTTTTCTCCGACCAACACTACGCGCACCATTGTGCGCCATATTGCCAGCACCTTGGCCGATGAACCAGCGACCATCATTGACCTAACCCTGCCAGAAAAAAAAGAGCCTTTATCTGGTAAGGGTCCAGTGATCATCGGTATGCCTGTGTATGGTGGCCGCATACCTGCCTTGGCTGCACAACGCTTGCGTGTGTTGGGGCCTGGGCAAGGACGCCCGGCCATTGTGGTCGTGGTCTATGGCAACCGGGCTTTTGATGATGCGTTACTGGAACTGCGAGACCTGGCCCTGGAGCTGGGCTTTATTCCTGTGGCTGGAGCAGCTTTTGTGGGTGAACATTCCTTTTCAACACCCACGCATCCCATTGGAGCTGGACGGCCTGATCAAGAAGATTTGTCCAAAGCTCAAAAGTTGGGCCGGGCTGTACGCCAAAAGCTGGCCCAATATCCAGATTTATTCACCTGGCCCAAATTAGAAGTATCGGGTAGCTTCCCTTATCGTGATGGTGTGGCACCAGCACCCATTGCTCCAGAAACCTTGACTGAAAATTGTGTTCTCTGTGGAGAATGTGCTCTGGTCTGCCCCACCCAATGCATCACCATCACCCAATCCAGTGTGGAAACGGATAAAAATAATTGTCTGCGCTGTTGTGCTTGTGTGCGAGTTTGCGCTTATGAGGCCAGGGTTTTGCTGGAGCCAAAAATGGTGGAGTTTGCCCACAACTTACATAAAAAATTCCAACGTCGGGCTGAACCGGAAGTGTTTTTATAGTTAAGGTTAAGGAAATACTGACTAAAACGTCATGCCCAGGAAAGTGGGCCTGTGCCAGGAGTGGTGCGTCATTCCCGTGGAAACGGGAATCAAAGTCTGTTTTTTTCTTTCCTGGACTCCATCCTAACGAGCTTGTGCCGGCCAGGGTAACTGACGTCATCCTGTGCAGATGAATCTGTGCAGGAATGGTCCGTCATTCCCGTGGAGACGGGAATCAAAGTCTTTACCCTTTCTTTTCTAAACTCCACCTAGCGGACTTGTGCCTCCAGTGTGAGTGACAAAGATCATTTAACCAATGCCTCTGAAAACATAAACAATTACGCTTATGACCTTAAAAAATATCTTAATTCGAGATGAAAAAGAAAGTGATTATGAGCTGATATCCCAAGTGACCAAAGCTGCCTTTGCACCTCTGGATATGAGCGAGCACAATGAGCAGTTCATTATCAAGGCCTTACGACGCGCCCAAGCCTTGTCCCTATCCTTGGTGGCTGAAATAGATGGCCAAGTTGTGGCCCATATTGCCTTTTCTCCAGTGACTATTTCCAGTCAAATTCAAGGCTGGTACGGTTTGGGACCCTTGTCTGTCCATCCCAGATTCCAGGGTCAGGGCATTGGCACGGCTTTGGTCAAAAAAGGGGTGGCACGCCTAAAAAATCTCAAGGCTAAAGGCTGTGTGTTGGTTGGACATCCAGGTTATTACCAAAAATTTGGATTTCAAAATGTCCAGGGATTGGTTGTTCAAGAGATTGCTCAAGAATTTGTCCTGGCATTATCCTTTGATGGTCATCTACCCCAAGGGCAAGTGGACTTTCACCAAGGGTTTGGGGCCAAGGAATAAAAAAATCAGATAATTTATGATAAAAAAGTTCTACATGGGGCGGTAACTCTGTGTATCATCAGACAATTGGTGTAAAACGACTTTTGTGACCTATCCTTGATCTTTGGAGTTGGTCTTAAGAGCCCCACACCGCTGTGTTGATTGAACTCAATTTCCGCAAGAATTTTGAAGCTTCATGTCCGTGTTATCTGCTCTTGAAAAAAGGCTCGTAGTTTAGACTTTTGCTTCGTAAATTTTGTTTTATGCACCTAACGCTGCAAATCAACCGTGCGGTTATTTTGCGTCAGCTGCATTTGCCTGGTTAGACAATTTTAAGGCTTATTGTATGGTCCAAGAAAACGTGTACCATTGAAGTGAATAAGGTGAGACGGGGAGTCAGCGACCCACACTTCTGTTTCCCATGCTATTTCAGATAGATATCGACCCATGGTTGTACGATTTGGGAAAGCGGTCACATAGACCAATCCAGCATTAGAACCAGTAAAGAGATTAGCAAGCTCGTTGTGTCGTTTGCCATCAACCGGTCCGTGGCTGGTAACTGACTCAACCAATAACAACCAATTTTTCTCGGTATAGTGCAATACTACATCAGGCATTTTACCGTGAGAATCAATTTCGACACCCAATTCAAACAGCAAAGGAGCATCGAAGTAGCCCCACTTGTCGCCGGTATCTCCAGCATAAACCACCACACTACCCGGCGCAAAGCGTGGAGCGAAGTCCTCAATGATTGCCCGGATAAGTTCGCTATGCTCACCTGGACTGAGGGTGATTTCCTTTCCAGGGGCAATTTCAACTGGTATACGGTTCTGGTTTCGTTCCTTTGCATAACGAGCGACTAATGTTTCTCGATTAGCCAGATAAGTTGCCAATGCGTTATGCCATGCCTCAGTACCAAACTGGCGCAGCAAAACCAACGTGCCAGGTTCTATTTGATAAACTGCTTTGGGGCTGTTTACCGGACGATCGGGCTTATCCGGGTTATATAACGCAATACCAGCATCACAGAACTGGTGCATTGTCTGGCGTCGGACAGTCTCGCGGGTGTTTGGAGCATAATCTTTGTTGTAGTACTCCCGTACCCAATCCATTATGGGCGTGATTCCGACAAGCGGATTTTCAGCGGCGACCCATGTCTTGCCAGGAGTAAGATTTAGCAGGGCCAGAAGGCAAAGCGCTGAACGTTCATTTTGTTGTGCCCGCGGTAGACCCAGCGAAATGATAATTTGTTGAGCAGCCTTGATGTAATCGTTTTTATCGTTCATGCGGTGAGTTTGCCTATCTTGTCGTCAATCATCGTCTGCGTAAGTTCCTTGTGCTGCATGGCCCAGTTGCCAAACTCAATTAGTACGTCACGGCTTGGGTATCTCATCAGCTTAAGGTCAGTTGCATTGACTTGTGTATGGCCGCTGAAACGCCGAAAATTTTCATCAACAAATGTAGAGTTAAGATACGCTGCCAGACCATGTGCCAACTCCTCTGGTAAACCACGTTTATTCTCATGGAACAAGTTTAGATGATTCTCAAAACCCAAAACTGGGGCGTTCTCAAAGTCTCTCGGGTCTACCACACTCGCCACGATTCGGCGTTTTTCCTCCTTGGAAGAAAACCGTCGCACTACACAATAAAAACCACTAGGATAGAGCCATTTTTCGGTGTCCTCATTGCGCAGGATAGCGTTTGGCTTCTTCATTCCTGCAACAGGCCATATTGTACCTCTGCCACAAAAGTGGCCGGGGTATAGCAACGGAACGGTACCCTCCTCAGGCATATCTCGAAGTTGAGCTTTTAGACGGAAGTCGACAACCGGACCGGTTGAGACCATAAGGCCAAGATCAACCAGCGTGTAGATGATAGCTGAAGACATTTGGATGTTTTGTTTGGAAGACGTCGGCACGTGAATAAACCGTTCCAAGTCGCCGGGATATACGATTTGGTCAAATGGGTAGTCGTGAGTGACAAGATCAGTGAAAGTGTCATCAGTCGATGTGGAAACAGTCACTGGCCCTTGTTGCCCATTACGCTCAAGCCGGATGATGATGTTCTCTTGCAACACCGCATCATCCTTGAATGCCTTGCTACGTGACTCAAACAGATGCATGTGCCGAATAGCAGCACGTTCAAAAATAAATTCACGAAATGGACGGTAATACGGCCCATTGCAGAAACTGCGAGGAATAATAGCAACGACCTGTCCGCCGGGTGCTGCCAGAGCAACAGTCAGTGCGACAAAAGCCGAATACAAATTCACCGTCTCGATACCAGCACGACGCAAGGCTAAACGGTACGCGGACTTACTGTTAATTTTTTTGTAAGGCGGATTAAGGATTGCATGAGTATATTTAGGGAGCGGTATAGCAAAAAGGCTGCCAGAGAGCCGGTCTGCAGCGACATGTATAAAATCATTTTTTCGGATGATTAAGGAAAAGTCTGGATTATTTCCATATTTTGCTAATGTCTGTGTTAGGTAAGGATGTAAAGAATCATCAATTTCGAAAACATCTAGTTCCACACGCCGGAAGTGGAAATCACCGGAAATCCATCTTTCCAGAAAAGCTGCAGAAAGTGAACCGATTCCAGCTCCAGCATCAAGCAAATGGCAACTGCCCTCAACTACAGGAAATAAGCTCGCCATGAAAGCCGCGGTTCTTGCTGGTGTAAAAAACTGACCGAACTGCGATTTTTTTTTTGCTTCAGTATTTTTTGATATTCGCAGCCTAGTTTGTTCAACTGCTGTCAACAATGACGAATCTCCTTTGTGTACTAAACTCTGCCGTTAGTCGGCAGGCTATATGCGTTTCTTTTCCACAAGCCTTCAATACGCAATATAGCGTACACGCTGCCAGGAGTAATGTCACCCGTATGTGTTAACACTTCCCAAGTTAGAGCATCCAAAAGTTGAGTTTTCCTTGGGTAATTTTTTCATGAGGAATCCAGCTGGGGATAAATTACCTAGCGACTCATAGGGAAGTTCCGCATGTTTCTGCTTAGCTTCAGCCGACGGCCTTTATCGTAGCCATCGCGCAACTGTTTCCAGATCTTCTTGTGGCATCACTGACAAACTAAGCAAGTCATGCAAGCGATGTCCACTCATTGTCAGTTCCAGATGCTGTGGGCATATCATGCTTATTCCCATAACTATGGTATAGCGATCTTCATTCGGGCGTTGCATAATTACAAGGTTGAGATCGCATAGCTCATGCACCGACTGGAGGGTGGATAAAGTTGCGTAGTAAATTTCTGCGCCTGCGCCATAGGAGGTACCACGCAAGTTATGCTCGCCTGAACTTTCAGAAAACAAACGTAGCAGGACTAACTGGGCATATGTTAAAGAACCCACCACATGTATAAGATAGTTAGCCTCTTCTTCTGTGCAGGTTTCATCGAAGGCGACATTAGAGAATAGATAGCCGAGGTAGCGAGACTTTTTCTCCTCATGAGTGTTCTTTGCAGCTAGCAACGTACCTTCAAATATTTCTTCTGCGGAGCTTGGTCGAGCACCACGAGCTTCAAAAAATTTGTCACCGCGAAGCGTCTCACCGTTCTTCAATCGTTCCCGAATCGAAAAAACCGCGATAGCCGCTGTTGCTCCAATTCTTGCCGTTTCTCGACTAGAAAGGATGCGCGCAGCAACATCATGTAAAACCCGAGTAACCCCTATACCAACTACTCCCGCGCCAGCTGCGACAGTTGGGCCGTCAGCAAAAAAGCCCAATGCGCCAGCGACAGCTGCACCAACTAAATCGGAGCCTGCCGAAATCAGGGATTCCACTTTATCTTTTTTACTCATGGGATACCAACACCTGAGTTAAACTGCGTCAAAACAACGTCGACTTAAATGAACTGTTAGCACTCAAAACCAGCCAAGCCACTTAACCAGACCAGCTGCTACAACGGTAGAGACTATGCCACCTAACCAAGCCAGCACTTTCTTGTAAGACTCCCATTTACCAGCCCTAAACCCTGGAGGACCATTGATAAAGTCCTGCGTGAGATCAACGCCTACCTCCACAATGTCCTGAGGATCATAACCGACACCAATATTCAGAAAAAATATATTAGTACTGGAAGCGTTGAGTTGGTCAATTCTCTCGCGGTCTTTCCTGTTAATTTCATCACGTTCTATCTCGTCAGAACGGTCAGTCTGAATGATCTGAACGGAACAAAGATCGTATGGAGATATTAGATCGTTGCCGGAAAAGAACTTCACCCCCTTCTCATAAGGCTTAACGAAACACTTCCTTAGTTCATCTAAGCTAAAGTCTGCGAACAAAACTCGCGCCTTGTTCTCAGAGCCTACTTTTGCAATGACATGGTGAAAGGACATAATCATGCATCCAACAAGTATTTATCTAATTCCTGAAACAGTATTTATAAAAAACTTGCCACAAAAAATACGACCTGACAATAAAATGCCCATGTGTCGGATAATTTACCTCTAAAATTGATCACAAAAAAAAGGGGCTACTAGCCCCCTCAATTATTTTGTTTTATTCTGCTTTCCTACAACAGCGCGTACGGCTGAGCTCGTTTGAGCCACTCACTGTCCGGATAATTGTCTTTGAGGAATTGATAAGCCTCTTTAAGAGGAGCGGGATTATGCGTGGCCTTATATCTGCTGACTCCCAGATGAAAGGCAGCCTCAGGTGCTGCTGAACTCTGAGGATGATCTTTGACCACTTTCTCCAGCAAAGTGATCGCGGATTCAAAGTCCTTTAGATCAAAAGCGGTCTTGGCCTGGCCGACCATCAGGAAGGGGATAAACTCTTCGGGTGGCAGAAAGCCCACACCACGATGATGCTCCTTGCCGGCCTCGTCCAATATTACGATGGTCGGCGTCCAGGTAATGTTGAAGTCAATGGACTCTGGTTCGGCGTCAAAAAGTACTTGTACGGGGATAAAATTCTGGGTGATATAGTCGCTGACTGCGGCATTGGGGTACGTAACTGCACCCATTTGCTGACAGCCGATTCATCCGGGATTGAAAAAATCCAGCAACACATATTTTTTCTCAGCCGCGGCCTGCTGCAATCCGGTCTGCAGACTATTTTCCCACTTGATTTCATGTTCCATGGCTTGCCTCCTGCAATAAGAATTCGTTTTTTACAGCAAAAATATAGCAAAAACGGGCATAGACGTCAAAATGGAGCTGCGAGCACAATATATTGGGGAGCTTGAACAGAATGGGCCAGAGCTTCTAAACTGGCCTCATTATGGCAAAATCGTAGACAAGATGGACATGCACCATTGTCATTTGAACAAAAGAAAGCCCATTTATGTCGTTGTTTGGAAGGTTGCGGAAAGAACTGTAAAACTTATGGAGATTCGCTATGTTGACACACATGAAAACGCAAACTACAGGCGCATTGACTGAGATTTTTCTCACAGTGCCTACTGAAAAGGCCGAAAGCGTGTGCAAGGCCATAAACAGCATACTTGAGCTTGCAGAGTGTTCACGTCCTCTAAATGAGGCGGGGGAAGAGCTATTCTCTGCGAAAGAAATTTTTCCCGAATCTAGCCCAGGCAACAGATTGCGTGGTTTACGCGCTCGCGAAGACCTTACACAAAAAGAATTTGCCACCACTTTGGGGGTTCGCCAGCACCATATTTCCGAAATGGAAAAAGGAACTCGCCCCATCAGTGTCGATATGGCCAAGCGTATTGGGGAAATATACAAAGTTTCCTATAAGGTGTTTTTGTAGGAAGATTTTAACATTTGCCCCTATAGAAAGCCTGCGACCTGCCTTTGCAGGATAAAACTCTTGCTCATTGCTAGCCGCAGCCAAACACGGCTGATAATTGGATCAGCCTTGGCCATGGGCCGAAGCGCAAACACCGTCATAATCCAGAAAAAAACAGCAAAACCATGGCATCCGCTATCAAACCACCATCACTAACCAAGTGCACAGTCAAGGCACTGGTCATAATTGTAGTCCCCTCATTTTAAATGCTCTTTAAAAGTTCACAAAAGCTCTTATGGTAAATTGTACGAATTTAAAGGCAGGCGACACAACGAGTGGAGGAATCTAGGGAAACACTGATTAAACCGAAACAAGTCATTGCACCCGCGAGGAATCGAAGCGGGAAACGCTGCACTAATCCAGAATTATTGACTTATCAGCAAGTTATAAATTAGTGAAACGCCACATCCTGCCACACTTCGTTCGCAGTCCTCACAACGACAAAATTAATCTGCATTTCCCTGATAAGATTAACACGTGTTCTCAGGCTGAAAATTAATCTTATATTTTAAAAAAAGCGCACAATACGCACTTTAAAAGTGAGGTGTGGGATCATGTCAGGTACATCTAAAAAAACATCTGCTGCGCCCTGCGTAAAAACCTTTGATGAGTTTGTGCAATTAGCTGATTATTCTTTAATGGATACCTTGAATGTTGACCCTGAAGCCACCAAAGACGGTCATGATTACCAGGCTCGTCAGGTTTATTCTGGTCATTTTGTACCTGTTAAGCCCACGCCCCTGGCCGATCCAGAATACATAACCCATAGCCGTACTTTTTTTCATGAATTGGGGTTATGCGACGAGCTGGCCTTTGATGCGCGCTTTGGCCAAATTTTTTCAGGTGATCTTTCTGGTGCGCATGAACCCATGCGCCAGGTGGGCTGGGCCACTGGCTATGCCTTGTCCATTTATGGCACTGAATATACCGAACAATGTCCCTTTGGCACTGGAAATGGTTATGGCGATGGTCGAGCCATTTCTGTGTTTGAAGGAATCTTCAATGGCCAGCGCTGGGAAATGCAATTAAAAGGTGGCGGACCCACGCCTTATTGCCGTGGTGCTGACGGGCGCGCAGTACTTCGCTCCAGTGTGCGCGAGTTTCTCGCCCAGGAATATATGCATGCTTTGGGTGTGCCCACATCGCGCTCTTTAACCCTCTATGTTTCCAAATCCGAGACCGTGACCCGGCCCTGGTATTCTCAGAACTCCCACAGCACCAATCCTGATATTATGGTCGATAATCCTGTGGCCATTGCCACTCGTGTTGCCCCATCTTTTTTGCGCGTTGGTCAGCTCGAATTATTTGCCCGGCGGGCACGCAACAATGCGCATCCACAAGCCTTGGCAGAGCTGCACATGTTTGTGGCCCATGTAATTGAGCGCGAATATAAAAATGAAATTAATCAACAGCTTGATTTTACAGATCAAGTCCTGGAGTTGGTCAGGCTCTTTGGTCAGCGTCTGACCGCATTGGTAGCTGACTGGCTGCGTGTTGGGTATTGTCAGGGTAATTTTAACAGTGACAATTGCGCTATGGGTGGCTTTACCCTTGACTATGGTCCCTTTGGATTTTGTGAAGTTTTTGATCCCGAGTTTCAACCTTGGACTGGTGGCGGCCAACACTTTTCATTCTTTAATCAGCCCATGGCTGCTGAAGCCAATTACCATATGTTTTGGACAGCTGTGCGCCCCCTGCTGGCAAAAAATGCTGCGGCGTTAGAACAATTGAACCAGGTACGCCATGGCTTTGCTGAGGAAATGCAAAAACAAATCCAAAAAATGTGGGCAGCCAAACTTGGGCTGCCTGAATATAATCCAGAGCTAATGCAGAAATTAATGCAGTTAATGACCAACTCAGAAGTGGATTACACCATATTTTTCCGCGAGTTATCCCATGTACCAGAGGATATGACTGCATTAAAAAAGAGCTTTTATGGGCAAACTTCACCAGCAGTGGATGACCAGTGGCAATCTTGGCTCAAAACCTGGCATGATTTGGTTAGTAAAGAGGGAAGCTTGGCTGAAATATCAGCACGGATGAAACAGGTGAACCCCAAATACACCTGGCGCGAGTGGTTGATTGTCCCTGCTTATAAGCAAGCCATGCAGGGTGACTACACCTTGATTAGAGAACTGCAAGAAGTACTGAGCTGTCCATATGATGAGCAAACACAAGCAGTAGAGGACAAATACTATCGCTTAAAACCCAAGGCATTCTTTAATGTTGCAGGCGTGTCCTACTATAGTTGTTCTTCGTGATTTGAATAAATGGTCAAAAGCTTAAGGAAGCACTGATTAAAATATTATATCGGTAACGGCTGGTTTCGCATCAATGAGTACCTTCTATAAAAAATCGTTGATTTATCTCATCATTCCGACCGAGTGTAACGAGTGGAGAAACATCAAGATCCCCTTCAACTACACTCGGGATAACATAAAATTGCCATGACCATGAGGGCAAGTTTGATTTAATCAGTACCTCCTTACTCTCTGGCATCCAACAAAGCACACAACAACTCCACATGGGCCTGACGACAATCAGGATCTGGTCCGCTGGGATCATCAAAAACAACCCGCCATAACAGGGCATGGACCATTGGAGAAAGTAGCAGCCAGGAATGGCGCACTAAAACATTATCTGCCTTGCAACTTAAATTCTGGCCAATAATTTTGACAAGTTCCTGACCCCGTAAGCGCAATAATTCTTCACGCCAAGCATTGACCCGCTTGGGCACACGCTCCCGCTCAGAAATCAACAAACGTACCAGGGCCACACTGGGAGGCGAAAGCACAACCTCATGTAACTTATCCACAATCCACTCCACCATATCCTGGGTACTGGCCCCAGTTGCCAATTGGGGCATGGCCTGCCAATCAATCTGGTGTAAGGTTCGATCCAGTAACGCCTTAAAAATAGCTTCTTTGCTGGAAAAATGAGCGTACAATCCACCCTTGGATAGGCCTGCGCCGTGGGCAATATCCTCCATACGCGCCCCTGTAAAACCATGTTGAGAAAACTCCTTGAGGGCAGCATCCAAAATTTTCGGGACCCGTTCTTCTGGAGTAAGACGAATCCTTGGGGCAGCCGACCTTGTCTGTACTTTATTTTTGGCGTTAAGCCTTTGTGGCATATCTTGACTCCTTGCAAAGATGATCTTAGGTTAACTACCGACCAGTCGGTAGTCAATAAAGAAAGAACAATTCCTTTTTTGACGTCAAACATAAAGGCTGGTGTATCCCTTGTGAGGCATGGATATGAATCTATTTCGTTTTATTTTCTTTGTTATACTGGCCATGGCCATCAATGGTTGTGCTACTCTGGCCCCAACCTATGAGCGTCCCCAAGGACTGCTCCCGGATGATTTTGGCACCCAGGACGACCAAGCGCCAACTCAGGTCGCAGCCTTGTCCTGGTGTGAGTATTTCACTGCCCCGAAATTACAGGCCCTGATCCATAAGGCCTTAACCCAAAACCATGATTTACGGGCCGCCCTGCTCAAAGTTGAAGAAGCCCGGGCAGCCCATGCCATTGCCCGCTCCCAGGCCATACCCACCATTGGTACAAACTTTGATTCTCAGCGTCGCCGAGTTCCCGCAGACTTAAGCCCCACAGGCCAGGCTCGTATCGGTGGAGAGCATCAGCTAGCCGTTGGTTTGAGCAGTTGGGAGCTGGATTTTTGGGGGCGCATTAAAAACTTAAAAGATGCAGCGTTACACGAATATCTCGCTTCTGAAGAAGCCAGTTATGCCGCAACCCTGGTCCTTGTATCCCAAGTAACGGAAACCTATTTGGCATTACGCGAGCTGGACCAGCGTATTTTTCTGGCTGACCAGGCCCTGAGTACACGCAAGGAATCTCTACGGGTCTTTACGCGCAGAGTAGAAGTCGGTTCTTCCTCACGCCTGGAACTGGTTCAGGCTGAACTGCTCTGGCAACAGGCCCATGTCCTGCTCACCCAGCTCCAATTACAACGTGATCTGTATGCAAACGCTCTGGCCCTTATTGTTGGTGATCCGGAACTGTCCGTACCCTTTGCGCCCCAACCCTTGCTGACCACCATGGGGCTTAAACCACTGGCCCCAGGACTGCCCTCTCAACTTTTAGAAAATCGTCCAGATATTCGTGCTGCCGAACGTGAGCTACAGGCTGCCCAGGCCCGCATTGGTGCGGCCAGGGCCATGTATTTTCCACGCATTGCCTTGACCACCATGGCTGGTACAGCCAGTGCTGAACTGGACAACCTCTTTACCTCCAAAAGCCGGACCTGGACCTTTGCTCCCAGTATTTCTCTGCCCATTTTTGATGGTGGTTTGCGCCGGGCCAATGTTCAAACAAGTAAAATCCGGCGTGAACAAGCTCTGAATAACTACCAACAGACCATCCAATCTGCCTTTCGCGAGGTCGCTGACGCCCTGACCGAGCAACAATGGCTGGCCGCCCAACTTGAAATTTTGCAGGCGACCCAGAGCACCCTGCAGGAGCGCTCGCGACTGTCCCAACGCCGTTTTGAAGCTGGTGCAGTTCGCTATTTTGAAGTTTTGGATGCTGAGCGCGACCTCTTAGATGGAGAGCAACAGGTGGTGCAGGCAGAACAGGCCTTACTTAAAGCCAAAATTAAACTTTTTATTGCTCTGGGCGGAGGCTCCCAGGCTCTGCAAGATCAAATAGTCGTTTCCCACCAACTCCAGGACGCAGACCAAGGAAAATAAATATGAAAACATGGGGAAAATGGGCAGGCATGGTTGTACTCGTGGCTGGGGCCGTGGGTGGTTATTGGCTTTGGAACTCTACCCAGCAAAACAATGGTTATGAAGGTTTTGTTCAAGGCAATGGCCGCATTGAAGCCACTGAAATTGATGTGGCCACCAAACTCGCTGGCCGATTGGCAGAAGTGCTGGTGGAAGAAGGGGCCTTTGTCCAGGCCGGTGATGTCTTGGCGCGCATGGATGTGGACAGTCTGGAGGCTGCGCGCAATGAGGCTGTGGCTCATCACGCCCAGGCTAAACATGGAGTGGCCACAGCCCATGCGCAAGTTGCTCTGCGTAAAAGTGATTGGCGGGTGGCCCAGGCCCAGGTAGTTTTACGGGAAAGTGAACTGGATGCTGCCCAGCGCCGTTTGGCTCGCTCCGAAGACCTGGCCCAAGACGGAGCTGCCTCCCAACAAGAATTGGATGATGACCGCGCTCAGGTTCGCAGTGCCCAGGCAGCCCTGGTCGCCGCTCAGGCTCAGGTGGATGCAGCCCAGGCAGCCATAGACGCAGCCACGACCCAGGTTACCGGTGCCCAGGCCCAGGAGGACGCCGGCCTGGCCAGTATCCAACGCATTGATGCAGATTTGAAAGAAGCCGAACTCATAGCCCCCCGGGATGGCCGGGTTCAGTTTCGTGTCGCCCAGGCTGGTGAAGTTCTGGGTAGCGGAGGCCGGGTTTTAAATCTGGTGGACCTGTCTGATGTGTACATGACCTTTTTCCTGCCCGAGGCTGTAGCCGGCCGGGTGGCCATGGGTGCTGAGGCACGCATCATCCTGGATGCTGCGCCCCATCTGGTTATCCCCGCGACCATCTCTTTTGTTTCTGCCACCGCTCAATTCACGCCCAAAACCGTGGAAACCGCCAGTGAACGAGAAAAACTTATGTTTCGGGTCCGGGCCCAAATTCCTCGGGACCTGCTCATGCGCCATTTGCAGCAGGTCAAAACTGGCCTGCCCGGCATAGCCTGGGTCAAGGTTGATGCCCAGGCCCCCTGGCCCCAAGAATTAACCGTAAACGTACCTCAATAATGATCATGACCACCCCTGTAGTACAGCTTAAGGATGTGGCTTTGGCCTACAAAAAAATCCAGGCCTTGGCCGGCATTACTTTGGATATTCCTCCAGGATGTATGGTTGGTTTGATCGGCCCGGACGGGGTCGGTAAATCCAGTCTCTTATCCCTTATTGCTGGTGCGCGCATGGTCCAACAAGGACTGGTCCAGGTTCTGGGTGGAGACATGGCCGGGCGCAAGCACCGTAATAGTATTTTACCCCGGGTAGCGTATATGCCCCAAGGTCTGGGCAAAAATCTCTACCCCACCCTGTCGGTGGAGGAAAATTTGCAATTTTTTGCCCGTCTTTTTGGCCACAAAACAGCTGAAAGACGGCGACGCATTGACAACCTGACCCAGGCTACAGGTCTTTATGCTTTTTTACACCGACCAGCAGGCAAATTATCCGGGGGCATGAAACAAAAGCTTGGGCTCTGCTGTGCCTTGATCCACGATCCCGACCTGCTCATTCTGGACGAGCCCACCACAGGTGTGGACCCTCTGGCTCGCGCACAATTCTGGGAGTTGATCAAGGATATCCGTGACCAACGCCAGGGCATGAGTGTTATGGTGGCCACAGCCTATATGGATGAAGCCCAGGGTTTTGACTGGTTGGTGGCCATGGATGACGGTCAAGTCCTGGCCACAGGTACTCCTCAGGAACTCTTGCAACGCACCCAAAGTACCAGCCTGGAACAAGCTTTTATTGCTCTTTTGCCTGAAGAAAAAAAACACGACCACCAGCCTGTACATATCCCGCCCCTGAATATTGATGACCAGGATATTGCCATTGAAGCCCAGGACCTGACCATGCGCTTTGGAAATTTTGTTGCTGTTCATCAGGTCTCCTTTCGCATCCGACGCGGTGAAATCTTTGGCTTTTTAGGCTCCAACGGCTGTGGCAAGACCACGACCATGAAAATGCTTACGGGTCTCTTGGAGGCCAGTGAAGGCCGGGCCTGGCTCTTTGGCCATGAGGTGAACCCCAAGGATATGGCCACCCGCCGTCGTGTAGGCTATATGTCCCAGGCCTTTTCTTTGTATAGTGAACTAACAGTCATGCAAAACCTGATCTTGCATGCCCAGCTTTTTCATGTGCCCAAGGACCAGATCCATCCCCGAGTGGAAGAAATGATTGAGCGTTTTGACCTTGATAGTGTGCGCCATACTTTGCCCACAGCCCTACCCTTGGGTGTGCGCCAGCGTTTATCCCTGGCCGTGGCCATGGTCCATGAGCCAGAACTTTTAATCCTGGATGAACCCACTTCAGGGGTGGACCCTGTGGCTCGGGATAATTTTTGGCGGCTATTGGTGGAACTATCGCGACGCGACCAGGTCACTATTTTTATTTCCACCCATTTTATGAATGAAGCTGAACGCTGTGATCGTATGTCCATGATGCATGCAGGACAGGTCCTGGATAGTGACACGCCAGAGGCTCTGGTAAAAAAACGCGGTGCCCAAACCCTGGAGGAGGCCTTTATCGGCTATCTTCTAGAGGCCGATAATAGCACACCCCAGGCTCAAACATCCGCAATGACATCTTCGGCACAGACTACGACCTTGCCTGCTCACAGCCGATTCAGCCTGCAACGCCTGTTCAGTTATTTGTGGCGCGAGTCCTTGGAACTGCAACGTGACCCAGTGCGGGCGACCCTGGCCCTGGCCGGGTCCATGATCCTTATGTTTGTCATGGGTTTTGGTATTAGTATGGATGTGGACGACTTGCGCTATGCTGTGCTTGATAGAGACCAATCCAGCCTGAGTGCAAGCTACACCTTGAGCCTGGCCGGATCTCGCTATTTTGTTGAACGCCCACCCATTCGCGACCATGCTGATCTTGATCACCGCATGGCCAATGGCGAGCTGACCCTGGCCCTGGAAATACCGCCTGGCTTTGGACGCGATGTGCTACGCGGACGCAACGTGGTCATTGCTGCCTGGGTTGACGGGGCCATGCCCCAACGTGCTGAAACCGTAAAAGGCTATGTGCAGGGTATTCACCAACATTGGCTGGCTGAACAAGCAAGCTTGTCTTTAAGTACCGCAGCCACGGGCTTGGCCGGTATTGAGACGCGTTTTCGTTACAATCCTGACGTGCAAAGCCTGCCCGCCATGGTGCCTGCTGTTATCCCCATGCTGCTCTTGATGCTCCCAGCCATGCTCACAGCCTTGGCCGTGGTACGTGAGAAAGAAACTGGATCCATCCTCAATTTATACACAACCCCAGTAACGCGCACAGAGTTTTTACTGGGTAAGCAACTGCCCTATGTGTTGCTGGCTCTGCTGAACTTTGGCCTCATGACTCTATTGGCAGTGACTATTTTTGGCGTACCGGTCAAGGGCAGCCTGGGTACTCTGCTGCTGGCTGCTCTGATCTTTAGTTTCTGCGCCACAGGCATGGGCTTACTGGCCTCAAGCATCACCAAAAGCCAAATTGCAGCGATGTTCTTTGCCATGATTGGCACCATGATTCCAACCATTCAATTCTCAGGACTCCTTGACCCCGTGTCTTCACTGCAGGGCAGCGCACAAATACTGGGACGAATTTATCCGGCCACACACATGATCAACATCAGTCGAGGAGTATTCAATAAAGCGCTGCACTTCCACGACTTAAGTGCATCCCTGATGCCCATGTTGCTGGCCGTACCTGTCATCATAGGTGCAGCCATCCTGCTGCTACGTAAACAGGAGCGCTAAAGCCATGCTCCAATTTTTTTTCAATACCTGGCGCCTGGGCATCAAAGAATTATGGAGCCTATGGCGAGACCCCATGATGCTCGTGCTCATTGTCTATGTATTCACTCTAGGCGTCTATACCGCGGCCACAGCCATGCCCGAAACCCTGAACAATGCGCCCATTGCCATTGTGGATGAAGACCAGTCACCCCTGTCACAACGCATTGCCTCGGCCCTGTATCCACCACAATTCAGGCCGCCGCAGATGATTTCTTGGACACAAATGGATCCGGGTATGGACGCTGGTATCTATACCTTTGTCATGGTCATACCCCAGGGTTTTCAACGCGACCTGTTGGCCCATCGCTGGCCACAAATCCAGCTTAATGTGGATGCCACACGCATGAGTCAAGCCTTTACTGGCAGTGGTTATGTGCAGCAGATCGTCATGGGTGAAATAAATGAATTTGCGCAACACAACCGTGCTCAAGCCAAGCCACCAGTAGATTTGGCCCTGCGTACACGCTTCAACCCAACCCTGGAGCCATCCTGGTTTGGTAGCCTGGTGCAGGTCATTAACTATATCACCATGCTATCCATCATTCTGGCTGGCGCAGCATTAATCCGTGAACGTGAACACGGCACAATTGAACATCTGCTGGTCATGCCCGTGACACCAGCTCAAATCATGTTGTCCAAAATCTGGGCCATGGGGCTGGTGGTCTTGCTGGCAGCCTGGATGTCCATCACCTTTGTGGTGCGCGGTGCTCTGCACGTGCCCATAGCTGGTTCCCTGCCGTTGTTTTTTGCTGGCGCAGCCCTGAGCCTGTTCGCCACTACGTCCATGGGCATTTTTATGGCCACCATTGCGCGTAATATGCCGCAATTCGGCATGTTGATGATGCTGACCATCCTGCCCCTGCAAATGCTCTCAGGAGGCAGCACACCGCGGGAAAGCATGCCTGAACTGGCACAAAACATCATGCTGGCCGCGCCCACCACACACTTTGTACAGTTGGGTCAGGCCATTCTCTTTCGTGGCGCTGGTCTGGACACAGTTTGGCCACAATTCCTGGCCCTGGCCCTTATTGGTACCGTACTTTTTATTTTAGCCTTGAGCCGTTTCAGACGCACCATCGGACAAATGGCCTAAAAAATCTCCCAGATTCCTTAGAAAATTACTTTTTACGATTGACTTTCATTGTAATTTACAGCAATTTTATTGCTTCCACTTTGCTACTATGCATCTACATTTTCAAAACACCTAGAGCATAGTGCGCCAATGAGCGGGAGTAACTCAGTGGTAGAGTGCAACCTTGCCAAGGTTGAAGTCGCGGGTTCAAATCCCGTTTCCCGCTCCACCAAAGAATAACGCCGAGTATCACCTTTGATACTCGGCGTTTAACATTTCAGGACAGCTGAAGAAGCACTCTAACAAAATTCCTCTTCACCTGAGTCTATTTCATCATTTGGGCAGAGCAGATTAAAACAAGTGCGCTGTCTCCCAAATTCCTTCAGCCAATGTGGGATGGGCATGGATGGTGTTGGCCAGATCCGTTATGGTGGCCCCCAGCTCTAAGGCCAAGGTTGGCTCGGCAATAATGTCTGACACATGGGCCCCAGCCAAATGCGCACCCAGCAGTTTACCTGTATCTGCATCCACAATCAGTTTAAACAGACCCGGCAATTCCCCCATGGCCTGGGCCTTGCCCAATTCACGAAAAAGGCTTTGCTGGCAAGTGACATTATAGCCTTGGTCACGGGCCTGGACCTCAGTAAGCCCCACAGTGGCCACCTCAGGAAAGGTAAACACAGCTGATGGCACAACAGAATAATCCATTGTTTTGGAAACTCCCAAACAATTCTCAACTGCTATCAACCCTTCTGTAGCGGCCACGTGCGCCAGCATGATCTTCGTTGGTCCCAGCACATCACCCACAGCATAAATTCCAGGAATGGAAGTTTGCAGATGATCATCTACCTTGATCCAGCCGCGCTGGTCTGTTTCCACTCCAGCCTCGGCCAGGCCTAAACCAGCGGTGTTGGGTACCCTGCCCACGGCCACAAGCACCATATCAGCCTCCACAACACTTTCCTTTTGTGCTGAGGCTGGAAGCTCTTGGACAAAGGGTGATGGCCCCAAGGTTACCACTACTTTGTGATCTATTACTTGCGCTTTGGTTGCAGTACGAGCCAACGCAAAACCAATGCCCCGTTTTTTCATTTCCCGCTGTATGAGCTTACTCAAATCTGCATCAATGGATGGAACAGGCAAAATACGATCCAGCCCTTCCACCACTGTTACTTTGGATCCCAAAACTTGAAAAATAAAGGCCAGTTCACAGCCAATGACTCCGCCACCAACCACGAGCAAGCGTTCAGGAAGTGTTTGCAACTCCAAAGCATCGTCACTGGTGATAATGTACTTATGATCCACGGGCAGGGATGGGATATTTAGGGTTTGTGACCCAGTAGCCAAAATAACTTTATCCCCTGGTACCTCCTGGACGCTGCCATCTGCCAGATGTACTCGCACCAGACTGGCACTGACCACTTCTCCCCTACCCTGAAGCAGAGTAATTTTTAATTTTGCGCAGGTCTTTTCCAATCCTCCACGCAGAACCTGGGAAACCTTGTCTTTGCGGGCGATGATGGCCGGTATATCCGGACGAGCTTCACTGCCACCGGCAATACCGAATTCAGACAAGCGCTGCGCCGTTTCCAGAGCCTCGGCCGAGGCTTTTAGCGCCTTGGTGGGGATACAACCTGAATTCAAACAGGTTCCCCCCATACGGTCAGCTTCGATCAGGGTTACCTGTGCGCCAGCCTTGACCGCGGCAAAGGCCGCAGTATAGCCACCGGGGCCACCGCCAATAATGGTGATGCGTTGGGACATGGATTATTCCTCCACAAATTCAAAAAATAATACATCCACTGTTAAACTTCGACCAATGCTTTATATTGCGTAGCAGTAAGAGTGGCTTCCGTGGGATCATCAGCTGAGATGCGCAGCAGCCATCCCTGCTCATAGGGATCAGTGTTCACCAACTCTGGTGTATCCCATAAGACCTCATTGACCTCCACCACAGTCCCAGACAGAGGCACAATGGCTGGAGAAACAACCTTGGCTGATTCAATCTCAGCACAGGAAATGCCCTGCTTAAATGATGCCCCAACTTCAGGTAAGTCAATAAAAATAACTTCCCCCAATTGGTCCTGGGCAAAATCAGTGATGCCAATGGCCCAAGAGCCATCATCTGTCTCCTTGGCCCAAAGATGTTCCGCGTGATAACGACGATCATCGGGATATTGCAAATTGGACATAAACTCTCCTTGGGTGTGCCGCAAAATTATTCGTTAGGGAAGCACTGATTAAACCGTTATTCGTCACTCCCGCGAAGGCGGGAGTCCAAAGCAATTACGACTCTAGATTCCCACTTTCGTGGGCATGACGTTTTAATCAGCGTCACCTTAGTTCGCTTGGGGTTTACGAATTTCAGCCTTAACTAGAGCCCTGCGTATTTTGGATCGATAAGGAAGCAAAGCCTGGTATTCTAATGGGTCAAGCTTTGAATCAGCAGAAGCTTCCACAAAAATGGGCTGCATACGATTACCACAGGCATCCAAAACCATTTGCGCTGCTTCTCCAGCCTCATCCGGGGTGAGTCGGGTCAGACTTCCATCAGCTCCCATATAAGGCTGGATAAAGATGCGTAGCACATGGTCCTTGTGCCCCTGAGTCAAAATAATACTGTGCTTCAGATCCTCAAGCTCAAGGGCACCCCCAGCCACTATTGGATACATGTGTGCCGGAGCAACAATATCCAAAACCATGCGTGCAACTGCTCCTTGCTCCAAAATGGAGGCCAGGAGGTCCGAACGGCGCCCGTCCGAGCGTAATTGCACCGTCAGGCCACCCTTGGCCAGGGCCTGAATCAGGGTTAAAAAATTTTCCTCTTGTCCTGCTGGACAAGCCGACACATTGAGACCAGAAATCCAGCCATGCAGCAAATCACTACGGGTCACACAGGCTTCCAAGACATGGCCGGACAAGAGATAGGCCAAAATTTCACCCGTGCCTTGCTTGATAACCTGGCCATCATCAAAAATGGGAAATTCCACCCCTTCAGGATTGCGGTATATGGTAGGACGGTTGGCCCGGTAGAATTTATTGAAAATATCTTTGTCTTCCTTGAAATCAAAAGCTGTGTACTCTTGTCCTTGCTCTTCCATAAAATTCTTGACTATGGTGCAGCGCAGGCAGTTGGGTGCAGTATATAAGGTAATACTCATGATTTTCTCCAAAAAAAGCGGGAGAAGCACACCATCTCCCGCTACAAGAGTTTATTCGTCATCTTCCACAGAGCTGACGCACAAGGCATTACTTCCACCATAGGGCACACAGCCATCCACTGTTACTTCCTTGGCTCTATCACCCAGGGCAGCAGCACCAGGGACACGGAAGGAAAACACATCCAAAGGCTCAATGGGTGTTTCCACAGGCTTTTCCACCTGAGGCACCCACTCATAAGGTACGCGGTAGGCACGATAGGTCATGTTCATGGGGATAAACTTGCCCTTATACGGAGAGATAAATTCCCAGACAATTTCATAGTCTGGAGTGACTTCAAACACGCGACCATTAGAGCCTTCAGTAATCAGGGTATTCCCATTGGGCAGACGCTGCATCCCGCTGATAAAGGGACTATAAAAACGACTGCTATCCATGGGGTACAAGAAACCTGCCTCATTGGGGGTGTACTGCCAAACAATCTTCATGGCCACCGGGTCAATCTCCAAGACGCGGGAATAATCGCGCAAGGCAGCCTTAACACCTGTGGGAGCACCAGGATTGGGGACATCATAGCCGCCCCAGCCACCATTATCAAAAATCAAGATATTGCCGGCTCCTGGCAGTCCGGCTGGAATCATATGCGCATGATGCTGGCCAATAATCCAACCAATGGCCCGCAGTTCTGGGGTGCTGTCATAATCTGGACCAAGCTTCCAGACAACCTTGCCGCTTTTCTTGTCAATGATAAAAATGATATTGGTTTCCCGGCCATCCACAATAATATTGTCTGGATGAAAGCGCTCATCCCCAGCATCATACCATTTGTTGGGTCCCAGAGCCGACATGGAGTTAATATGCATCCAGTCACCCATGCCCTCGGGTTTGGTGGGGCGATAGTTGGGGTTGCGGGCCAGGGTATTTTTGGGGCCTTCGCGAAAACCAAACTCGTCAAAATGCTCATGGCAATTCCACTCCCAGATGATTTCTCCTTCCCAGTTCACTTCCAGGATAACATCATCCAAAAGCAATTTATCAGAAATGGCAGAGTTACGAGCATTACGATGCGCCAGCACCAAAGTATTGCCGCCATCGGTCTTGGGCTCCATGCCCGGAGCATAGTATCCCACGGGATTACCTTCTCGCTGGAAGTCATGATGATAACGAGCCATCCAGCGCCCTTCATAGCCTGGATCTTCGATAAATTCATTTTGATCAAAGCACCAAACAACCTTGCCTTCCCAGTCCACCTGAACCACATCGATGCCGTCCTGAACACTGAATTTGCCATCACGACGGCCTCGGCTGGTCATGAGATAGCCACCAGGAAAAATCTTGTTGGGCATACCCAGTACACCTTTCCAGACATTGACCTCACGGCCATTCATGTCCATGAGCACCGCCCCTACTTCTTGAGCCTGATAAATGGTCAGCCCGTTCCAGCATTTTTCAGGATCATAAATTGTTACACCAGTAGGATAAATTGTTGGATGACCCATTTTACACTCCTTGTTCGTTGTATGCAGACATAACACATGCCTCAAAAATTTCTTTGCCTATCATGTATAGGCCATATCTAGGAGTAAAAAAAATTGAGTGCTGTTGCCTTTCTTACATTTGGCCACAAAAATTTGTTTTTTATACAAAAGAGTTGTTATTGGCATCAAGCATCTGGATATTGAAGAGCAAATATAGATACAGCGATGAGAAAAAACACATCAAAGGTAACCAAAAAATTATGGGCAATGATCAAAAAGATGGAGCAAGAACAGCTAAGCATGAAAGTATAAGCAATAAAAAAAGAAGGGGCTGTCAGGCCAATAGAAGAACAAAGACAATCAATCTATATGTTGAGAAAAGCCAGTTCTCGAAATCGCGTTTCATCCAGGATATACACTTCATTTCGGGCATAGGGACCAAGAATTCCAGCTTTCTCCAATTCTCGTAAGGCCTTATTCAGAGTCACTCGATGTACCCCAAGCAGGTTGGCCAACTCCTGCTGATTGAGGCCGGGAAAAACAAATTGCCCGCCCCTTTCCTGGACTTGTTCGTTTTGGCGCAAATGTAAAAATTTACAAATGCGTGAAGAGAGGTCATCGAGGCTCAGACTAACGGTCTGATTACTCAAAATACGGACTTTCATTGCTAAAGTTCTAAACAGGGCCAACATTAAATCCGGATTGTGGGGTAAAATTTCTGACAAAACGCATTGTCGCGAAAAAACATAAACCATACAGTCACTGGCCGCGACCATGCTGCTTCTGGGTGCAAGTTCATCAAAAAAAGGCGTTTCGCCAAAAAGAGAATCCGGACCTGTGGACCAGATAATTTTTTCCCGTCCATCCAGGGAGGAACGCACCAGCCAGACCTCTCCTTGATCCAAAAAAAATAACGTGCGTGCTCCACTACTGCCTGGATAAACTTGCGCTCCTTTGCAAAATTTCATCCTACGACCCAAAGAGAGCACTTTGCGCCAACAGGTTGCCTGGGCTGGAATATGACAAAACTCCAGTTCCTGACGACTCATTTCTCGTTCCTTCACGATCATGCTCAGCTCCCTGATGCCTTAGCAGGCGCTGTAGTATAGGATAATCTCTGGGCAAGGGCCTAAACACTTTTCAAGAAAAAGTCATGTCTAGCCAAGACCATCTTGGCCCTTGTACATATAAATTAAGAAGATTTGTGAAAATTGTGGCAATGGTTACAGCACAAACACATTGTTCACCCTAACTATCTATAAAAATCAGTGTATAAAGGAGATACCCATGGCCACAACCTCCCTTGCGATGCATAAAGGAACCCTACTCAAATGGGCCCTTAGTCTAGTTGTTCCCCTTATTGTTTTCTGGGCCTTGCCTGTGGATGGCACCATTGTGACCACCCCCATGGCCATGTTCCTGGCCATCACTGCTTGGGCAGTCACTGTCTGGGCCACAGACATTATCAATGACGTAGCTGTGGGCCTGGCTTTGCCTGTCCTCTATATTATTTTTTATGGGGTAAAACAGCAAGTAGTGTATGCCCCATGGCTTTCGGAAGTGCCCATCATTGTAATTGGGGGATTTGCTCTAGGCAAAATTCTTCAAGATACAGGCTTGGGTAAACGTATTGGTCTGACCTGTGTACGGGCCATGGGTGGGAGTTTTGTTGGTGCCCTATGGGGTCTGACCTTGGCGGTATATATTGTGGCTCCCCTCATACCAGCTGTGACAGGCAAGGCTGCTATCTTTTGCGCCATTGCCATCAGCTTGTGTGAAGCTCTAGATTTTAAGGAAAAAAGTCGTGAAGCCTCAGCCGTGCTTTTGGCTGCCTGTCTGGCTGTCATGTCCACCAAAATCTGCTACCTCACGGGTGGTGCAGATACGGTTCTGGGCATGGGGCTAGTTGAAAGGGTCGTGGAATCCAAAACTACCTGGATGGAATATGCCTATCATAATTTTATCCCTGGCACACTATACACCATCATGTCTTTGGTTCTGGTTACACTGCTCTTGCCTTCCAAGGTAGACCGCAAAACTTTGCAACCAGTCCTGGAAGCCAAATTAAGGGAATTAGGCCCCATTACCCGAGATCAAAAAATTGCATCTATTCTTATGTTACTGACCCTGATCATGCTGGCCACCGATAAGCTCCACGGAGTGGCAGCTGGGCTGGTGCTTATTTTGATCACCTTTGCAGCCTTTTTGCCTGGCATTAACCTCTTAAATAGTGCCAAATTTGGAAAAATTAATTTTGCTCCACTTTTTTTCATCATGGGCTGCATGACCATTGGTAGTGCTGGTGGAGCTCTCAATGTTACCCAATGGGTGGCCGGCAGTCTGCTACCATATTTTCATGACCAAAGTGTCTCTTCTGCCAGCACCATGGCCTATATCTTTGGAGCAGCAGTCAACTTTTTACTCACCCCATTGGCAGCTATCACTACCATGACCTCACCACTGGCCGAACTAGGACTTAAGATGGGTATGGATCCCCGTATGCTGTACTATTCCTTTGCCTACGGCCTGGACAATCTCATTTTCCCCTATGAATACGCCGTACCATTGTACTTCTTCAGCACAGGCTTCATTGTGTTCAAGGACTTCGTCAAAGTCATGGCCATACGTTTGGTTCTGGCCGGAATTTTTGTCAGTTTTGTAGCCATTCCCTACTGGAAATGGGTCATGTAAGCATCGCTCTGACTTCACCTGCCACTGTCGATCTTGGCAAAAAATATGTAAACTTCTCAAATAAAAATAGCCCCATTGGGGCTATTTTTTACTACGTGCTTGCAAAGTCTAACTTGGAAATGCAATCCCCAAGGTGTGTTATTACCTGACCAGACACTGGTACCCCAAGGCATGTCCTTGAAATGCCAGTTTCTCTATTTCCTCACGAGTTAAAGCTCGCCCCTGGGTTATAAAAAACTGCGGATGAAGCACCTGCTTTAAACGCACTTCCTGTAAAAAAATAGAGGCCTTGGTCCTTGATAACCTGCCCAAAATAGTTGGCAAATTATCCGCAGTAATAAATGGAGCCACGCAGGGAAGACGAAGTTCATGAACCACTCCACTGGTTTGTACAATTTCCAGGGTCCTTAAAATGTCCTGGCCCACAGCCTCAGGGGCAATTTCTCGGGGGTAGTGAGCAGGATCAGCCTTAATGTCCAGAGCCACATAATCCACGAGCTTGGAATGCAGCACTGCGGCCAACATCTCTGGCCTGCTCCCATTGGTGTCCAATTTTACGCTATAGCCCAGGCTTTTGATCTTTGCGCAAAATCCAGGCAGATCCTCGTGAAGAGTTGGCTCTCCACCACTGATAACCACCCCTTGCAACACATTTTTGCGCTGGGCTAAAAAATCAAAAACTGCCTCATTACTCAGGGGATCTTGGCGGCCCAAAACCAGGTCCCCATTATGGCAATAGGGACATGTAAAATTACAGCCCACGGTAAAAATCAGGGCACTGACTTTTCCTGGAAAGTCCAGCAAAGTTGTTTTTTGTAGTCCACCAATTAGCATGTTCTTTCCCAGGAAAGCCAGTCAGCCCCAAGGCACCAAAAGTTTACTTTACACTGAGAGTACATACGGGGTTCGATCAGCATACTCGGCCTGTTTGCCGTCATTCCACCGGCTAACCGGCCGCAAATAACCCACCACCCGTGAATAAACCTCTGTGCTGGCTTGACAGCGAGGACAATTCAGCTGCTCGCCTTGCAAATAGCCGTGCTCTGGACAAATGCTAAAGGTGGGCGTCAGGGTAAAATAGGGCAGCTTGTATTGAGAGGTAATGGCTTTGACCAAATGACTGACAGTTTGTGTATCAGTAACTTCTTCACCCAAAAATCCATGCAGCACTGTGCCTCCGGTATAACTATTTTGTAAATTATCCTGTAAGTCCAGACTATCAAAAATATCTGTGGAATAATTAACCGGTAAGTGCGTGGAATTGGTATAATAAGGCGCAACACCCTGGCCATTATGCCGACCATTGGCAAAAATCATATCTGGAAATTGTTTTTGATCCAATAAGGCCAGGCGATAAGAGGTTCCTTCTGCTGGTGTGGCTTCCAGATTAAAAAGCTGCCCAGTCTGTTCTTGAAAGACTTCCAATTTTTGACGCATATAATCTAGAGCACGCAAGGCAAAATCCTGACCTTGGGGAGAGGTAATATCCTGGCCTAAAAGATTGACACAGGCCTCGTTCATGCCCACCAGGCCAATGGTGGAAAAATGGTTGGCCCAATAAGTTTGGGTCCGGGCTTTGACATCCCGCAAATAAAAAGTGGTGTAGGGATACAGCCCCCCATCAGTAAAACGCTCCAGTTCCTTGCGCTTGATGCTCAGACTCTCCTGGGCCAGATCCATAAGCGCATCCAGTCTTTGAAAAAACTCTTGTTCATTCTCAGCCACATAGCCAATTCTGGGCATATTGATGGTCACCACCCCAATGGAACCTGTCAGCGGGTTGGCTCCAAATAATCCACCACCTCTTTTGCGCAGCTCTCGATTGTCCAGCCGCAAACGACAGCACATGGACCGGGCATCATCAGGGGACATGTCCGAGTTCACAAAATTGGAAAAATACGGGATCCCATAGCGCCCCGTCATTTTCCAAACTGCTTCAAAGCGTTTGCTCTCCCAATTAAAATCTTTGGTAATATTGTAGGTGGGAATGGGAAAGGTAAAAACCCGGCCCTTGTTATCCCCTTCCATCATGACCTCAGCAAAGGCCTGGTTGAGTATGTCCATTTCGTTTTGGAAATCCCCGTAAACTTCTTCCTGGTCCTGCCCACCAATGACCACTGGTACATTTTGCAAAATCTTGGGCACATCCATGTCCAGAGTAATATTGGTAAAAGGAGTTTGAAAACCCACCCGGGTGGGAATATTGATGTTAAAGACAAATTCCTGCAAAGCTTGCTTGACTTCTTTAAAACTCAAACCATCATAACGGATAAATGGGGCCAAATAGGTGTCAAAACTGGAAACTGCCTGAGCTCCAGCGGCCTCACCCTGCAAGGTATAGAAAAAATTGACCAATTGACCCAAAGCTGTGCGAAAATGTCTGGCCGGAGCGCTTTCCACATTACCAGCAATACCCTTAAAACCCTGACGCAATAAATCCGCCAAATCCCAACCCACGCAATAGACCGAAAGAAGATTGAGATCATGAATATGAAAATCACCCTGGGTATGGGCATCTCGAATGGCTGGGGTATAAATACGGTTTAGCCAATATTCTGAGGTAATATCTGAAGCAATATAGTTATTTAAGCCTTGAAGGGAAAAACCCATATTACTGTTTTCCCGGACCCGCCAATCCATTTTGTTGAGATACCCTTCCATGAGATCAACATTGGCCTTGGTCTTAATGCGCCGTAACTGAGCCCGCTGTTCGCGATACAAAATATAGGCCTTGGCTGTGGCCCGAAAAGGTGAATCCAACAAGACTTGCTCGACCACATCCTGAATGCTTTCCACATCTGGCATTGCTGGCAAATGCATGGCCTTGGCCAAGGAAAGCACTTGCATGGTCAACCTGCGTGCCTCACGCTCCTCAAACTCCTTTGTGGCTTGGCCAGCTTGTAACAAGGCCTTGGTAATTTTAGTGGCATCAAAATCCACAACTCGACCATCGCGCTTTTCAATGGCTGTAAAATACATAACTTCTCCCAAAAAAAGAATGGGGCCTGGACAAAATTGAAAATAAAAAAACCTCCACCACAGGAGCTGGCGGAGGAAACGTATTTATCTCCAAAAATCCGCAGAACAAAAGCCCCGTTGTCCACGGATCGTCCTCAAGACGTACGCACAAAGCAGGTTTTCCGGCTATCCAGCTTCTTTTCGGCCTTCCCAAGAAGTTCTCAGTGGCACACAAGGAAAAGAAGTTTTGCTCTGGTTTACGGCGGCGGGTCCGCTCTCGTTTTACACGAGATTCCCTATTAAGCCTTAGAGGCGCTTTGGATAGTAATTATTCTCAAATAATAGTTAAGAAGTCAATTCCAAGTCTGATAAAAAGGCCGAAGGTCAACAAAGGATTTAAGAAACTTCTGGTATTATTTTAGAGAGGTATGGACGAGCCCAATCTGCAAAATCAGATCTCTTTGGTAAGGTCCAAGCCTGAAACCCAGGCATATCCAGCAGACAATGATGTAAAAAAAACTCACTCTCCGGCCCTGAGCCATACAGGGGATCCCCGACCAAGGGATGACCTGCATGGGCTAAATGCGCCCGAATTTGGTGCCTACGGCCTTTATAAATACGGGCCAAAACCAAAGTTGTGCTATCCAGGACGGTAATGGGCTGCACAAAAGTGCTGCGCACTGGGTCATCAGGCTCCGTTAGAACCCGAACTCTTCTGCGCTGAGCATCGTCAATACGCTGATGTACAGTAAAAGCAGACAGCACCACTCCGTGCACCAAGGCCAAATAATATTTGGCCACTTCTCCCTTATCCTGCAGGACTTTATAATCCAGAACATCTTGCTCGGTAGCGGCTGCCAAGACCAGGCCAGAGGTCAAATAGTCCAGACGATTGACCAATTGCCAGCCAGCAAGGCCCAACAGAGGCAGCTCTTCTTGCACACAATTGTGATCTTTCCCCAATACCGAATGCATGGCCTTGGGCTTAAAAATGGCTGCGTGCTGGGTGTTTTGGTGGATAATATTTGCCAGCCCAGCCCCAGCCTTGCTCTTAGGGGCTTCAGACACTGTGACCATTTGCCCTGGTTGTACCAGAGTCCCTTTGGCTACCCAACGACCATCCACGAGCACCTGTCCTTGGTCAATATAAGTACGACTGGCCCGTAAACCTACAGCCAGCAAGGTAGCCACAATTCGATCCAGACGCATTGGCTGCTCATCTTGTGGATACTTATATGACTTGGACACAGAGACAACTCCACGCTAAATAACAATAGCTCATCAACTGATCTGACCAGGACTTGAATCTTCTGTCAAAATCTTTTGTCCAACTTACCCTAGGGAAGTGCTGATTAAAATACTTTATCGGTAGCAGCTAGCTTCACATCAATGAATATCCTCTAGGAGTGCATTGATTTATCATTGTCATGTATAGACCCGCCCCTAGTGTCAAACAAAACGTTATTGCACCAAACGAGAGGAATGCGGTCATGTATTCGGCATCTGGCCATATTGGCTGTGCCTTGATGAAATACGCGCTTTGGGTTCC